>Ga0116143_10001844_pt1 | contig 24530 bp, 21 predicted proteins | sample AD_UKC034_MetaG_FD_89745 | JGI IMG/M metagenome (GOLD analysis project Ga0116143, IMG submission 89745) | Active sludge microbial communities of municipal wastewater-treating anaerobic digesters from USA - AD_UKC034_MetaG | ecosystem: Engineered > Bioreactor > Anaerobic > Digestate | place: USA...
AATTTCAGTTTGAGTACCAGCTACCCTGTTATTTAATAATGAAGTTAGGTGGTTGCGCTCCGGTTCCCACGTTCCCACAAATCCAGTGCATAACAGACTATATATGCGTGTACGTAAAAAAAGGTGTGTGTGTATTTTTTTTATTTTCTCCATAAGCTTTCTTATATAACAGTGAATATGTGGGTACTTCGGGAACCGTATATATATATATATTTATTATTATAGTATAAATATATATATATATTAGGTTTTCTGGCCTAGGCCAAGTTCCAGTCTTTAAGGAAAAACAGTTCCCACTTGACCGAAAAAATTCAAAAAAAAACTTGCTTCAAACCCCACTTCTGGGAACTTTGTATAATTAATAAACAGGCCAAAATGACGTACCAGCACTTTACTTAATAAAAACAAAGAGTTAGTTAAGGCACTGATTTAGTTAAACAAATTTATTGCTCAATCTAATCAGATACTTATATAAGCACCTGATATCTCTGAGTAAAGTGCTGTATAGTTATTGAACAGACACTTTACTTAATAAATCCAATAACTTATGTAAGTCGCTGTTATAACTAAACAATTTTATTCCTCAGTCATTTCACTATATTACGTAAGTATCCGATATTTATAAGTAAAGTGCTGTGTAGTTATTGAACAGGTGCTTTACTTAATGAATCCACTAACTTATGTAAGTATTTGATTTTATTAAACAAGTATATTGCCTAAAAAATAAGCTGATTAATTTTTAAACAGACCACGCAACAAGACTGCTTTGTGTTGTTTGGTTTGTTCAATTTGCAGGCACGGCGTGGGGGTAAAAAATAGACAGACCACACAACAACTTTGCTCGATGCTGCGGGGTCTGCTTAATTAAGGTGCAGACAGATATGATTACTTTTTGTGCTCCTCATACTCCCGGAGAGCCTCGGCCGCTCCATCAACCCCGAGTGCCTCCCCAACTCCCTGATGGTAGATATGCCATTCTGGCGTATGTACGTCATAAGGACATAGGTCCTCTGCTTCTTTTCTAGACAGATTCCCGTCCCCTACAGCCCCCAGAACGAGGTGAGTTAGCTCCATATTCTTAATCCCGAGCGCCATCCTAAAGAACTTCTCTCGCTCTTCCGGAGGGGTGCCTTCTTTTAAAATCCCACCCCGTATACTAGCCAAAACACTCAGCTCAACAGCTGCCAAGGTGCAGCAAACTTGGGCAATGTAGTCCACTCCGTGCGCCATTTTTGGCTCCGGAGACAGATAGACAGAATCGATCATGTCTTGGATCTCTTGACGAGATAAGTGCTTACCAGTTGCTTTCCTCACCTCACCGATATGCTGCATTTTCTTTCTTAGCTCTTCATTCATAAGGTCACGTGCTCCGTTTTTCTTTTAAAGTGGGCGCTTGTTAAAATAGAGATGAGCTGCATTTTTTCATCCTCATTCTCTCCTTCAATGTTGTTTACAAACGCGATAGTTTTACTAATCAGTTTTGACTTTTTGTTAATACCCTCAAGAACCTTATCCGCTGACAGCTGCTCGTCGAAGGGAAATGCATTCTCCTTAGGAGCTGACGTTGGGCGGACGTCATTGTTTTCTTCAATGACCTTGATGATCCCGTCGTACCGCGTTTTATGAATTCTTTTCTCCCCCTTGTAGTTACCTCGCCTTTTACTGGGGTCTATAATTTCTAAAATGCTGTGTTTAGCGCTCCTACCTTCGTAACCCGCAGCCTGTCCTAAACGTTCTTCCGACCAGTCAGGATGGCTTTTGAGAAAGTTCTTAATCATAGAAACAAGTGCTGGCGTGACCGCCTCGCCCTTAAACTTAACTCGATCTTTTTTAGACATCTGGCTCCTCCTTTAAATTTAGTGACCTCATCTCTCTTATACCTAAAATATAAAAAAAACCGGGTGTTCGCCCGGATTTCTGATGGCCAGTCACCACGGGATTAACGATAGCATGCCTATTATCACAAGGAATATTCCTAAGGAGTAGGCTCCTCCGCTCACTAGGAATATTCCAAAAATAAGCGTACAGATACCCCATTTTGTAAATCTCATAACGCTACTCCTCTTCGTCCTCCTCATTTTGTTCTGCCAGCTCACCGTCCTCGCAATTTGGGCACTTAAGCCCATCAAACGTAGTACCTGCTTGCCGTTCCTGCTCCTCTTCATAAGAGCAGGTGTTGCACATAAGCTTCACCCTTACCATACTTCCTCCTACTGGTTTAAGTTTGCAAACTCTCGATCCAGGTCACTCCCGCCTTTCTCTGCGGGGAGTCCTGCTCTCAGACGGGCCTTTCGGAGATCGTTTTCACAAGACAGTGTGTGCTTTTCAGTAACCTTGATAATACCGTCAAGGGCTTTACCGTACTTGCGCTCTGCCTGTAAACGCTCTTCAAAAAACTCTTCTGAGACAATGTTAAGGTTTCCGTCCTTGTCTAACCCCATCTCTTCACGGATAGCCGGGAGCGAGTGCAAGTCGTCGACGGCGGAAATTGGACTAATTTCTCCGGTACCCCCGAGCCGCGGATCCGCCAGATCTGACCGGCACAGCTTAAGCATGTGCATTCCACGGACGGCTCTGTCTTGGAGGTGTGTGTTGGCAAGCTCTTGGACTCGGAGCTCATAGTCCGCTGACCGTTCTTTTTTGATAACAACTTGGTTCTTCTCGTTAATGCCGATCTTGCCATCTGCAGTACCCCCTTTGATTTCAAATTTTTGGTTTTCAAGTTTTTTGACTTCGTACTGAGTGGTGGCGCAGCCGACAAGAGACGTGCTGATAAAGACAAGTAACTTTTTCATAGGTTTCTCCTACATATTGGTTAGCTAGAAAAAATTTGAGAAAAGAAAAAGCCACACTTGTGAGGTGTAGCTTTTGATTACATAGATCTTATACCAAGAAACGTGCTGTTATTTCAGTCCGTGTCTTCGCATTCGATCATATGACCAAGGTGCCGAACGAACGCGAGCTTTCTCTCCCGTGACCCGCAAGATCTAAGAGCCTGCTCGATGGCGTCCGCGATACAGTCTAGGATTATAGGACCGACCTCAGCTCTTGCTTTTTTAACATCGTCTAGGCCAGAGAGAATCTCAAGCTCAACCTTTAACCTGCTTTTTAGTAGTATGAGTTCTCCTTTTATCTGGTAGTCACTCTCTTCTTTAGCTGCACGATCCAAAACCGAAACCATCTTTGACCCAGGGGTATCTGAATTTAAGCTGTTCATATTTTTGTACCTCTTAAATTTAAGGGTTAGAAAAATGCCAGCCCCCTGATGAGAGGCTGGCCTACGATAGGAGGTAACTCTCATCAGGAGTTTACTTGACACAAAAGAACGGATACGCGGTGGCGTCGGACGCTCCCCCAGTACGGTACGCTGAGGTATGCTGCATAAAAATACCCCACTGTGTGTTAGCTGTGGGGTGTGCAGAAGACGTTAGGCTTACCCCATTATACGTCCCGACGAGGAGAATGTTTGAAGGGGAGAAGCTATGTGTAAACCCATTGTTTCTTGCAACGACCAGCTCAGTAAACTCAGGTAAACGCCACCCAGTAACTCCGTTAATGTTCAGTGCAGCGCAGGTGTTGGTAGCGTTAGCGTGGGTTTGGGCATCGAATTGCTTAGACCACTGAAGGCCAGAAATCCGATCTTTGAAGATACAGTTGCTCTTGTTTCCAGCAGAGCAAGGAAAGCTTGGTACAGACACGTCAACAAAAGAGTCACCATAGCACTTATCCGCAGCAGGGCCAGCTTCGGAGATGTCTCGGCAATTGACGTTCATCGTACCCGTAACAGAGCCAACCGTTACTCCCTTTCGGATATCCCAAGAGTCCACTGTACCGAGAGCTTCCGTTGTACCGACTGTACCAAAGACCGAGACATCTTTAACCAGGTTGGCAGCCGTAAGGTCTGCGTCACCGGCGTTTACATAGCGATTACCGTAAGCGTCAAACCACTCAAAGTCCGAAGCACTCTTGATTTTGGCATTAAAGGTAGCCAGGTCAAGGTCTGCCGTAGCAGTAGCGCCGGAAAGAGGGCTTGTAGCAGATGGGTAATTACCAGTAACACCAGCAACCGAAACACCAGACTTCAGGTTACCAGCTGAAAGGTTAGACAGATCCGCGGCTTTGTAGGTAGCAGTTGTAACACACCCAACTTCACTGTTTGCAGAACAGTCACTGTGGGCTTCCACGGCAAGAGATCCAGTAACCCCGGCAATCGTAACAGTCGCTTTGATGCTAGATGCCTGAAGGTTCGTAAGATCCGCAGCCTTGAAGCTTGCAGTGGCAACACACCCCGTCTGGGCGTTTGCAGAACAGTCCGAGTGGCCTTCTTCCAAAACCGACCCAGACACGCCAGCGATGGTTACACCGCTTTTAATGTTTTGGGCCAGAAGGTTTGAAAGGTCAGCCGAGCGGTAGGTGGTGGTAGAGACGCAACCCGTCTGGTTGTTACCAGAGCAGCTTGCGTGGCCTTCTTCCACCAAAGTACCAGAAACCCCATTGATCGTAACACCAGCTCGGATGTTACCAGCAATAAGGTTTGAGAGGTCAGGCAGGACAACAGGATCGGGGATAGCAAGAGTACCAGTAGCAAGAGTCCCGTCACAAAGCATCAGCTGCACGCCAGCTTTCACTTCATTCAGATTCGGGTCAACACAGTTTTCGGCGGTCAGTTTTAGAGCAGAGCTGTTAACAGTACCAGGAGTAGCATCAGTAACCCCGCTGTTAGCATCCACGCTATCAACTGGTTCTCTCGCCGTACTAATCGCTGGATCAGTGTTTTCGGCGGTCTTTCTCTCTCCATCAACTGGCCTCTGTTCAGTCTCACGCTGTTCACTCCTAGGGGACACGGGAACCTGGGTACCGGCGGGCTGCTCTTCGTCACAACCCATGATACTAAGAAGCATCAACAAAGTAATCTTTTTCATAATCATCTCCTCCTTTAAGGGTATATCGATTAAAAAAAATTGTGGCCGTAAGAAGAAAGAAGCCATACCCGGATGGATATGACTTCTTTTACATCATTCTTATACCAATTTTAGGGGTCTTTTTTCAAAGAATACCGTCTAACCTCTGACTCTCGGCACTAGCTTCAAATGTAAGGTTTACGTTCATAAGAGGACTTGTATCATCTCCTGCGTCGTACCAGACGGACTTTTTGTCCACCACCCATACTTTGTTGCCATAGCCGTTAATCTTAACATTCTTCTGAAAACGACCTGGGTCTGTCTCTAGAAGAATCCCCTCATCCTTAAGCTGACGCCCGATTGAACGCACAGTACCCCTGAGGTGCATGTTCCTTGCGAACCCTTTGACAGATTCGAGAACAATATCAGGGTAAAGACAGACGAACCCGTCCTTTCTAAGAAACCCCACCGTCTTGCCGCGGGGGTTATCCTGACCTCTGCCCCAGCCTCTAATAACCACTTCTCCGCCGTCAAGCATCTGCTTAAGAAGGTGAAGGATTACCCAACAGTTCTCCTCCTCTTCACAGAGCTTAATCATTTCAAAGCATAGCTGATCCACGTACTCCAAGTGCTCTGCAATCATTTCGTTCTCCTCGTTGTGCGTGAGGACGTCGTTATGTCGCATGAACTTTACGAACATGTTCCAGACTGTATGATTTAGGGCGAGGTTGTAGGTAATTCGATTCGCGTTTTGGCGTGAATGCACGGACTTAAATATTCTGTTTTTCACCTCCTCAAATATGTCTTTTGCGACGTAGGCGCCGTTGTTTAAAAACCAGTGTATGAACCTTGCTGTTATACCGCTGTACTTTGGACGGTGGGTAAGGCACTGCTGGTAGAAGTCCTTAGTCAAAAGAGTGTTCTGTCTCTTAGACTGGATGATGATACACCTTGCTACCATAGCTGCGTCGGACGAGAGAAACTGCTCGCCTGTCATGGTGAACATCGCTCGCGGGCCCTTGGCTTTGTTTTGCGTCATATTCTTATTCATTTTGATGGTTGAGTTACCATCATACGAATACTGAATGACGCTCTCTACCGCCTGGGTCTGCGAGTAAGTAAGCCCCTTAAAGTCGTCCACCGCCAGGAAAGCATCTTTGAAGTCATGCCCCACGTCCATAATTCCCTTACCAGAGGATAAGAGGTTTAGGATCTGCGGGAAGTCACCCCAAAAATACTGTGTCGTGTGCACTAGCTCGGTCTTTCCGGTACCCGTAAGGCCTTCAAAGAAAAGAGTGGGCTTTTTATTAAACGAGCTACCAAGAGGTTTTAGGATTGCAGGTGTTAGCGCGTGGGAGAGCGCTACCGTAGTCCAAAGCCTAGGCCATGCGTTTAAGAAGTCCGTCTTGATATGCATTAAGATTTCTTTGAACTCGTCGTCGGACAGGATCTCGAAGTCAAGATGCTTTGCGAACTCTTTTCTTGACAGGTCCACGTTTTGCTCTGTGTTTGGGCGGATCCCTTCTTTTCCTATGATGCATGATGGCATCATATAGTTAGGCCCGTGCCACCCCTGAGCTACCAGACAGTTCGTAGTCTCTACACCCGAATAGTTTGAGTACGCTATTGCGGCTTGCCGTATAAACGGCACGTTTGCCCGCATAACGGTACAGTGGTTTGTAGCAACAACCGTGAAGAGCTTTAAAAGCTCACCATCCTCCGCCCACTTATCCACTGGTATTTCAAACTTCCTCTCAAACCGCTCGCCGATAAGTTTACCCTTGAACACAGCGTCAACCTGACGGTCCTCGTCCAGATAGGTTTTCACCTCCTCGATGACAACGTCCATGCTGCACAGCTTGATCTCCTTAAACTTACCGCCCTTCGCCGGTCTTAGCAGTGAGTAACCATAAGGCTTAAGCTTTTGGTAAAGGTTATCATCAACCCCAACGGTGTCGGACCGATCACCGGCCTTCTTTTTCATGCCCTCTTCGACTTTGTCAGAGGCTTCCGCAAAAAGCCGTGACATCTCACCCATCTTGAGGATCTTGTTGTCCTTTAGAAACTGCTTGAACTCTTTGATCTGATCGACGTCAAAGACCTGCGATCTCATGGCTAAGTCGTAGAGGACCTTGTGCCGTTCGATTTTATCGGTGATCTTTGCAGCCTCCAGAGCCTCTTCTTGGAGCTTCTTGAGGTAGTCCTCTCCCTTACCAAAGGCATACCGGATTGGAGACGGCTCGGCCCATTTTGACTCAGGGATGTCGTCTCGGACAACCGTCTTCCCCTCCACAGTCTCGACAGGAGGCTTCTTTTTAAAGCACTGTGTTCCGGCAACGCAAATCCCGTTATTCTGCATGGTTTTGCAAGTCGACGGCGCGTAGTCCTTTTTGATGGAGTACTCGAGCTGCTTTCTCTCAGCAGCAGTTTTACCCCACCCTGGGACGTGCTGATCAAACCACTCAAGACCGTCCAAAGTATGCATGGCTAAGTGATACAGCGAGAACCCTTCCTGGTGGCTCGGGACCACTCCCTTAAGGCACTTATCCCGGATTCCACGGAATGCTGCGCACCCCTCAAGGACCTTTTCGATGGACCCCGAGAGAGGTGGCTGCCACTTCCCGCTACGGCCTGATGTGTAGTGCTCAAGGTACGAACTCGCTCCCTTGGACCCTTTGTTTGCGATGGGGTTATCATAGAAAACCTGAATGCTCTCGCGCTCGATGAGGTCATCAAGGTGCTTGGAAGCCACCAGGGGGATATTCTTAAAGAATTCCCACTGATCCTCGATTACCTCTGCAAGCTCCTTGCCGGCCCCAATCCATTCGTTTTCTTTGGTTACCCAGCCGTTTCTCTCTTTCGGGTAACTTGAGACAATCATGGGGGTCTTGATGCCGTTTCCCAGCCCACCATCTGGGACGAATCCCTGCTTTGGGAAGATCTCGGCTAATGGCTTTTGCTGCATCTGCAGGTAGGTCATAAACCCAATTCGGTTAAAGACTTCCAGCATGATAGAGCGAAATTTGTCAGCTGAGTAGAACTCTTCGAAAAACATATACACGTGAAAGCCCATGGTCGTAGACCTGGCGATCGCATGGGGTATCTCCCAGGTGTCTAGCTGCAGGGAAAGCCTTTTCACATCATCCCACGTGTACCCCTTGTCTTCTTTACCGGGCTTAAGGTCGAGGTCAATCGCCGCAAACTTGATTGTCCCGTCTTTTTGAAGGACGTACTGAATATGCTGCTCTTCACCCCGAAGGTGCTTTGCAATTGATTCATCGCTGACGGGCTCATTCTGCCGGATCTCACACCCTTCACAGGTAATACCTGTTTTGTTCTTGATGTGGCATCCCTGAGACCAGAAGTTACCGCACACGGGTGCATAGATCGCCCTCGTGGTCCCGTCCTCTTTGTTTACAAACTCGATCTTCTTCCCGTAGACGTCCTGTCTACCGAAAAACATGCCTCGGTAGAGCCTAGTCTTTTCCTGCGGTGTCATCTTTCACTTCCCTCCTCTGGATAGCTTTTGATAGTTTCGGATACTTACTCGTTAGGTGCCCTGTCATGTCGTTCCACAGCTCTTCCGTGGCCGTGCTTTCACTCACTACTTTCCCCTCATCTATGAGAGCTGCCTGATCTTTGTGCTTATCCTGCACCACTTTAAAAATGTACTCATCAATAGAGTCCTCACATAAAAGGTAATAAACAAACATGGCGCTTTTTTGGCCCGCCCTCTCGATACGCTTAACCGCTTGGTAGTCTTCCTCTGCTGAGAAGCTCATAGAGTAAAAAATCATGTAGTGTGCGTTCGTGAGGTTCACTCCGTGCGCTGCAGAGCGTGGGTGCAGGATAAGCATGAGGACGTCGGGGTCGTTTTTAAAACGATCGAGGTTCTCAAGATTTACCTTGCTTGAGTTTCCGCCATATACAGTTAGGGGGTTTCTGTCCTTATACCGAGAACGGAGGGCTTCAATCTCGTACTCATATTGAGCAAATACGATTACCTTCTTTCTTCCGATCTCGTCTTCAAGGATGCTATCCATCTCAAAGAACTTTGGATTTGTACCTTCGATTGGGTGAGCTGTCTTTAGGGCGTCATAGAGAAACCCCCCGGTGACCTGCCGAAATTTACCCATAAGGGTTAACTTCATCGAAACGGTCACGGTCTCTCCTCCGATCACCGTAAAGAACTCTTCCGCCAGCCTACGGTAGTGTTCGTCTTGCTCGATGCTCATATCTATAATGCGTTTCATGGTGGTTTTGGGAGGAAGGTCCTTGAGATGATCCTCCATCCTAACTCTAAAGGTCAGGTCTTTTATAAGACGGCTTACCTCCGCAGTTCCGTCCCTTGTAGGCCTCCAGGTCGACGGGGCCTTTATGATGGATTTGTCGGAAGTTTCCCCCTCCTGTGCCGAAACAATCTGATCTCTTCCAAACTTCACCTCCTCCATATAAAGCTGACGGAAGTCATAGAAGCTCGGTTCCAGCTTAAATCCGCGAGGGTCAATAAACTTAAACTGCCCCCACAGATCGTGCACTCCGTTCGGTGCGGGGGTACCGCTCATGACCACTCGCCATCTCGCGTTCCTGGCGACGTTCATGAGAGCCTTCCCGAAAGCTCCTCCCTTTTGCGCTTTTTCCGAGCGGAAGCTTTTTAAGATCGTGCTTTCATCAACCACTATCTTTTCAAACCCCTTTTCGGCGAGTTCATCCTCATACACCCGTATGCCATCATGGTTAATGAGGTAAACATCTGCGTCTTCTTCAAGCTTTTTTAAAATGAGGTCTCTCTTCTTTTTACCCGTGGGAGCCCAGAGGCAGTTTACCTTGAGATCTGTGAACTTTTCTGCGTCCTCCATCCAGTTACCAAATAGAGTCGCGAGCTTTGCTGCAATGAGGACCTTACCCCTGCGAACAATGCCGCGTCTGAATTGTTCTTCGGTTGAGACGAGAACACAGAAGGTTTTCCCTAAGCCACAGTCTGCAAACAAAGGACCCTCAGGAACCTCGCACAGATATATAACTTCTCTGTGTTGGTAGTCCCCAAGAGGCGGCATTTTGTAGTTAATTTTAGGAAGGGACTCTATCGGTAGGGTTTTTATTTCAACGGCTCTTTTTTCATGGAGCTGAAATTGTTTGTACTCTTCGCGAAGTTCTTCAATTTGTTTCTGACCGCCAGTGACCTTAATCTTTCCAAGAGAGCTGTGGATTCTCTTTAGATTACCGACACTGAACGCAAAGAGAAAACCTTGAAACTTTTTGTTGTACCTTCCGAACGGGGCGAGATCTGGGTAGTCGTTTAATCCACTTTCATCGGGGATTAGGGTTGCCCCCGGTTTCAGAACGATGACGTCTTTCCACACAAAAAAACTCGGTTCTGCCATGTGTCACCTTCAAATGTATTTCCGAAAAATTAGGCCTGGCGTGTTAGGCCAAGCCGTGCTGGGTTATGGATGCAATTTGCCACTGTACAGGAGCGGCATGTTTCCTTTGTAGCCAAATCGTTCACACGAGGATTCTCGTGGAAAGCTACGCAGAAGTTACATAGATCTTTGATTCTACCAGAGCTTGGATCTCTTACGTCAAGAAGACAATGGGAAACTATGCCGCAGTCTTCGCACTGGTTCTTGTCTTTGTCTGAGATTGCCAATTGTTTGAAGGAGATAGGCTCTCCGGAAGCGATAGCACCGCGAACAAAAAATATGTCGTCTGAAGATACTATGCGCGCTGTAGTACTACCAGGGTCTTCAACCACATACTCTTTAGTGGAGTCTGCTGGGTACAGGTCAAACTTTAATCTTCCTAATGTCTCCTCTGTGCCTTCTAATGAAGTTGTCATCCATTTTAAGGTCCCCGCCAGGATAACATCCACCCACTCGTGGGGGATATTCTCCATGGGGATGCCGGCCTTAACCAGTTGCCTCGTTACCCCCGTTATCATCCGTTGGGAGGGGGCGAACTCGTCCAGCTTTTCTGTCATGTATGGATCCTCCGTGTCTGAAAAAGTCTTCAATTGACTGTGAAAGTTTTCCGATCTCTTTGCCAAGAGACGTAAGTTGCTGCAGCTCTCTTGCGGAAAGCGGCGCGTGCACTGCGTTAGAGAGGAGTACCTGCGCGTCTCTGAGTGCTGCAATGCGGTCGTCCGCCGGGCAGCTTCTTGCCCACGCTACAAGTTCGTCTTCGACCTCCTCGATCTTTGTCAGATCAAGGACCTTTGTCTGGGATCTGTTGTGCGTTGGGTCGAAGTTTGCTAACTGGTCGTCACGCTGGTACCAAAGGTAGTCCGGGGTATCGAAGTATTTATTTGCTTTCGGGTAGATGATCGTGGAGCAGGTGGGGCATTTTTCTTTAGTACCCACAGGTAACTCAGCACTGCACTTGGGACAAAAAGATAAAAGGGTAGTCGTTGCCATTGGTTCCTCCATAAAGTAAGATTTCTCCCTGGAGACTTATACCCTAAAGGAGAAACATTCGATGAAAGTTGGTCAGTCCGCGCAATCCTTCCAAAAAGGCTCTTTTGGCATCCCTCCCGAAATTGATCCTGAACTCGTTAAGTCAAAAATGGAAGACCGTAAAAAACCAGAAGCGGTCGCGGCCGGTCCTCAGGTACCGGTGGAAGACGATGGCTTCGATGTTTCTTCTGTCGAGCGAGATAGCACGGACGTTAAGAACGACGAGCCGTCTACCCCCGCCCAGATGGCGTTGAAGGAGCTTTCTGACCTAGGCATCGAGATGACTCCTGAAGACTGGAGCAGTATTTTCTTTAAAGGCTACGTAGAGAAAACGCTTACGGTTGCTTACATGCCGGATCCCATTAAGAAGACAAACAAACCTTTTACGGTCACAGTTCGCACTCTGACGGCGGAAGAGAACGATGTCGTTGACTCTCTCTTAGCGATAGATACAAAATTTGTTGAGATGACGATGGATGGGTTTAACAACAGAAAACAAATGTGGGCTTTGGCGTGTGCTCTCCAAAAGATTAATAACATGCCAATTTGTAAGCCTAAGTTTAAAGAAAGCGATAAAACTAAAGAGCGCATTATTGATGTTGCCGCCACAGTTAAAGAAAAAAGAAATATTATAGGCATCATGTCCCCAGCCGTGCTGAGCCAGGCCGCCAGTAAGTATTGGAAGTTTGTGCTGAATATCGAGATCCTCCTTTCTCAGAAGGACGGATATTTTTTAGACAAGCCCTAGAATCGCCAGTTGGGCGGGCTAGGGCTCAGCTTCTCCTAAAAAACATTGACTTGCCGCCCGATAGCGTGAAGGAAGCCCTCGCTATCGAAGCGGTCATGCATGAAAACTACACCCGTTATCTGACGACCTTGACGATCGTTAATGCTATCATTGCAGTAGGTAACACCATTTCAGCAAGCGTGGCTGGGGGCGGCGGTGGGGGCAACTCCGGAGACGCCTTTAAGAAGACTCTGGACGAGCTTAAAAACGTTCTTATGCCCGGAGAGAAAGATCGCTCCAAGCAGAAGACTGACAAAATTAAGCGTGTTCTCGAAGAAGAAGCCGCGAAAGGCCCAATCAAGATCAAGGCCATGGGTGGGACCAAGAAGAAAAAGGGAAGCTTGAAACGGAGTTAAGGCATGGCAGACGAGAATTATTACGGTTCGGATGACGCTGGAATGCCGGCTATGGATATGGCACCACCCCCCGTATATCAGTCCCCGGCAGCCACAGACTTCGCAGCGGCGGATCGAAGCTATAAAATCGACTCTATCTACTCCAACGTAATGGCCATGAAGGGCCGGACGGATAACGTTCCGATCGCCCCCATGGGCGGCGCCCCGATGTACGGGGACGCGCAGGCGGCCTACACCAACATGCGAGCTTCGTATGGTGACTCCCCCATGATGGGAGCCTACTTCGGGGGTGCAGTCGGGGGTATCCAGACCGTCGGTGGCGGCGCCGTGTCTGGTGCCGGCAGGATGATGCACGACCTTGGCTCGATGATCCGGCCCATGACCTACACCCCTCCTGCCAGGGTATATGCCGGGTTCAGCGGCAGGGTGATGCAAGAGACAAGCATGTGGAGTAGTTTCAAGGCGATGACCGGGATATCTGATCCGCCACGAGCGACATCCCCGTATCTCTACGCAATGACAGGGGCGGCGGATGTCGGTGAGCGGGCTGGTGGTGCCATGGCTGGGCTCGGAGTCACCGCCGGAGTTCTGGGGGCATCTGCCCTTGGGGGGAAACTCGGTGGCATGGCACTCGGTGGCATGGTCGGTACAGTCGCGGGCGGCTTAGCAGGGTATGCAATCGGCGGGTTCGCCGCAGATAAAATATATGAAGGGGTGGCGGCAAGGCGCGACGTCCAGGATTACCTGGAAAGAACAAGTGACCTTTATGTCACGGCGGGAAGCTCGGCAGCAGACCCGAGAAGGGGTGCTGGATTCAGCAGGGCCGCTCGGAGAGATGTATCAGAATACATCCGAGACCTCGATATTAAAGACCGCATGATGGGCACGGAAGACCTGTCCACAGTCCTCAAGGGATCCACCGAGCTTGGGCTCTTCTCGGGAGTTCGGGAGACCGAAGACTTTAAGAAGAAGTTCAAGACCATCGTCGAAAACGTAAAAGTTGTTGCCACGACGTTAAACACCACCCTGGAAGAAGGCCTTCGCGTCATGAAGGACTTCAAGGGAATCGGGGTGGACGCCGGGGCAGTCGGGGGCATGGTCCTTCAGGCCCAGACATTCGGGAAGATGTCGGGACGGACAGCGTCCGAGATGGTAAACATCGGCATGCAAGGCGCTGAGATATTTCGGGGCACCGGGGTATCCATGCAGATCGGGTACCAGGCAAACGTCATGAACCTTGCCGCAGTCCGCGCAGCTCGGGATGCAAACCTCATATCTCAAGAGGCCGTAGCCCAGGCAGGCGGGGAGGAGGCGCTTGCCCAGCGCATGACGGGGACCACCATGGCGTACACCCAGTCTGCCATGGGGAGAGGGTTCGGGGGTCTATACTTCAAGCAAGGTACTGGGTTTGACTCCGGCACGTTCATGGACGCCCTATCCGGGAAGATGGATATGGGCCAGGCTGCATTCCGGGCAACCCAAAATCTTTCGTCCCCAAAAGCCATGATTGAGTATGAGGTCAACCAAGAGAAGTTTCGATCTCAGCAAGGAAAAATGTTCGGGGGGCGCGGGCTGGACATCGGGATGATGAACGAAGCCCTCATGCAGGCATCCAGCATCGCCCAGTGGACCGGTACAGATATGACCACAGCTACCCGGTACATTATGAAAAGCCAGATGGGACTTAGTGAGTCTGAGGTTCAGGCACGGCTTGCTCAAATAAAAGATCCAGAGCAGTTCCTAAAAGCCCAACAGGCGGCAGCGCTGGCCGTAAGGAATCAGACGCTTGCAGATCAGTCGTACAATAACTTTACCTTCACCAGGTTTGGTGCCTACGTCGGGGACGTCATAAAAAAGGGAGCTGACTACGCGGCTTCTCCAATCAGTAAAATGTACGATGACATGGCCGAAGTCACGCAGATGTTTACGGAGCAGGAAATGTTCGGCCAGCAAAGGTTCGACCTCGCTGGAACCGGATATGGTGCGTTCGGCCAGGCCGGGTCTATGCTTACCGGCGAGGCGGGCAAACGAAGAGAATCCGAGAGAAGGCTTGAGCTTGGGTTAACCAAAGAGAGGGGCGGTGCCTACCGAAAGGTATCGATTGACCTCGATAAGGGTGGCGTGTTCTCAGAGACTACCGGCGAGGCGCTGGCAGACGCGCTTAAGGGCGCGCGCGGCAGAAAGGGTAATCTCTTTTCCGATGTGAGGACGTCAAGCACTAGCATCCTTGCTGGGGTCGCTCCAGAAGTTTCTTTGGACCGAAACGTCGTGACAGGGATGGTGACGGGTATCGAAACCAAAGAGCTTAGGCGAGTGAGTCAGCTCGCCCGTGTGGTGTCTTCCATATCTGCGGAAGCAGCCAAAGAGATGGAGAGGGAAGGTCTTCTGAGTGGCATCCTTCCCAAGGCTCAGGAAAAATTTATCGAGCTTGGGGTATCGGGCCGAGCGGCGAAGATGTCCAATGAGCAGATGTTTAAAGAGATTTTCGGCAAAGACATGAGCCAGGCGACTGCAGCAGAGTTTGCATCCTACCAACGCCTTGTCGAAGGTAGCGATCGCGCAGGCGACCTGGACGAGAGCAGAAAGACAGCGATCTCTCTTCGAGCCGCAGAGGGTGCAGTCGATGTGGCGATGCAGCAGGAGTACACAAAAAATATCAAGTCCGCCCAGGAAAAACTTGGATTCGGGCAAGTAAAGAGTGCGGACGCCAAAGCGTTCCTCGCGATGTCGATTACTGAAAAAGATGAAGTGAAGAAAGCTGACCTGCTTAAGAAAGCCGCGGCAGCAGCGTATGCAAGCCCAGAAGATAGAAACCTTATTAGTAGTGGCGCTTGGCGTAGGATAGAAGAGTCCGCAAGAGGTGCATCGAAAGGCCAGGTAATCGCCGCTGAGACTTTAATCGAGAACTTGCGGGACTCCGAGGTTCTTAGGCAGAAGATGGGCTCGGTCCTAGGCGTAGAATCCCTTGGCGTTGAGCTTAAGGGTATGGACAAGATACCTGAAACGGCAAAGTCTCAGATCCTCGGCATTGCGGATAAACTCGCTATGGGCGGCGGAGAGGCATTTAGAGAATACGTAAAAAACCCAGACTTCCAGAAAAACCAAGACCTCCTTAGCCAGACCGTAATCGGCAGCGATATTGCTTCCCGCGCCTACGGAGTCAAAGCTGCTCAGATTCTTGAAAAAGCTGGCAGCTCCGACGAGTCAAGAAAAAGAGCGCTGTCGGAAGCAAACATTCCGACAAGCATGCACGAGACCTTTATCAGTCAGTTCAAGGAGCGCGGTTCTTCTGCAATGACGGAAGAGCTAATAAGTCGTCCAAAGGAACTAGCGGGTACCTCTGGAGTAGCTGCCGCGGGGGCTGCTGCCGGGATTGGGACCGGGGCCGCAGCCGGGTCAGCGCAAGATCAGCTTGCCGTGCAGACGAGCATAAACATGGTGACCTATAAAGCGTTTGAAGCTCTCGCTCGAAAACTAGGAGTACAGTAATGGGTACGCTAGGAAGAAAAGCAACCGGACCTGATTTTGAGAGATTCCGTGCGGCGCTAGCCCTGAAGGAATCTTCTGGTAACCCCTCTGCCGTGCAATGGGATACCAAGGCACGGGGTCTTTTTCAGTTCATTCCTAGGTGGCACGAAAAGTGGGTTAAAGAAGAGCTTGGTCGTTCCATCGACGACTTCATGCCCAAAGACAACTCCCAGGCCGAGATGGAACGGGCCACCCGAGCTCAGATGGAAGAGCTCTTCCCGAGATACTACGAAAGAGAGCTTGCTCCTTTTGTGGCTAAGATGCGGAAGACTGGCCTCGGTAAGGACTACGCAGATGAAGACCTTGCCGCGATGGCCCACTTTGCCGGATCCGGCGGGGCGGAGAAGTTCCTTAAAACAGGTGTTGACATAACTAAGGGCACGGCCGGCAACGCTGGCGTTGGAATCCCAGAATACGTCCAGCAGCTCAGAAAGCACTTAAGCAAGAACCCAGAAGAATCTCTGAAGGCAAGGGCGGCGTCTTCTAAGCACTACGGTGAGTATGGGCTCGGCCGTGGTGTGTATGACGCGTACCGATCCAGAGATATCGCGAAAACAGACGATGTATCGAGAAGGCAGGCCCAGAAGGCTGTATACGGCAAGAGCTCCCCGGTCATCGTGGCCAGCAGGGACCAGCCAGCTGTAATAGCACCTGAAAAAAAAAAGAGTCCCCTCGTGAGTCAACCCAACTCACCGGGATCTACAACGGAACCGTCGAATCAGCAGTCGCAGAAAATCAAACCGTCTTAGCTGCGTGGGAGAGCATGGCAAATAGGCTTAACATCTCCATGGCGGACGACACCGATATTATGGACAGACTTAGGCGAGAAGGGAGAGGGGTATGAGCGTTGTTAAAAAAGAAAAATCATATGTGTTCCATACAGATATGGGGTCGGTAGTAACCAGGCTGATGGTCGTGGACAAGTACGACGTCGAGAATATCATCAAAGACAGGGCAGTATCCCAGGCACGGTCGGTTCAGTTCTACAACCAGGCGCAGCGTGCTAGTGTTAACGACCCTAAAGCCCCGAGAACGATTGAGTCCCTCTTTACTAAAACAGCAGAGGAGTTACCAAGCTAATGGCTGATATCGCAGGTGTAGCTGGTACAGGAAGGTCAACTCCGACGACCACGACCCCAAATACGTCTGGGGGTTCTTCGTCTAATAGCATCTATAACATGGGTAAAACCAAGAACTCGGTGCAGAAATCGGCGTCCACCGGGATCGAGGACGCTGTTGTAAAAGAGACCTTGCTCGCTTCAAGCTACGCCAAGGTACCGACGAACGTCCGTATGGCAGATTGGTACCGTTTCGGGAGGCCAGACCCGACAGGAGAGAATCTATTTATACGGCCGCCAAGAAGTATTAATCCTTCCTTTGATGAGGAGACTGCTGCAATCCGTGTGTTCGGGACTGATCCGAATACGAAGAAGGGTAGCGTCGAGCTAGTCCCTCCGTTTACTAAATTTATCCTTGAGGGGACAAATGAAGGGCACGCAGAGAGATCCCAGATCGTTGAGACTTTTGGGGCGTTTTACGTGTTCATGTTTGGCGAGCGCCCTCCCATGTATACCTTTTCCGGGAAACTCATTAACACTAAGGACATTAACTGGAGGCAGGACTTCCAGTTTTACTACGACAACTATCTGAGGGGTACAAAGTGCACAGAGCGTAACGCTCACATTGCGCTTACTTACGGAGGCCGCCAGATCGAGGGTCTGATGCTTAATTTTCAGACCACTACGGACGCTGCCCTGGAGGCTGGAGTGTCCGTGTCATTTCAGGTGGTGGTCTTTGAGCGCATGGCTACCTTGAACCTTTCTGAAGATTTTCGTACCTTCACTACAGGAAGCGGCGAGACGACGGATAGCACGTTTAATGCTATGCTCGATCAGATTGCGGGCGCTCAGGGAGTGGGGCTTTCACAGCCTACCGCGAGCTTAGCATATAACGAAACTAAAAAAACAATCGACGGCGGCGAGCCGTGCTCTGGGTTATTACCAAGTACTCCGGCAACGATGGTCGGGTAGGGTTTAGAGGAAAAACATGGGCGTTGGAAAATCATTAGGGGCGAAGCTTTTTATTGAAGGCATGGAGGTTCCCTTCATAGGAGCTACCATCACCGCTGCTGTTGGGCAAGCGTCCATAGCCTACATCGATGTTGTGCCGCACTCGGCGATAAATAACGTTAAGCCAAGAACCCATGTCTCGATCCACATTCGGGATACCAACAACTCAAAAGCCTCTGAGCCGTATCCCTATGTCCTAGCGTGGGAAGGTGAAGTATTTGGGTACTCGTTCTCAAAGTCTCCAGGGTCACGTTCTTTTTCCTTAACCTGCATAGACTTTTCCAGCTACTGGGATAATGTCTTAACGTATTTTCTTAACCCAACCACGTCACTTGGTAAGGGTGGGCAGGAGATGCTCGCTGTTGGTCTTGATGGGTTCACATCGGAGAAAAGTGGATTTAAAACGGTCGCCACCCAGGATTCCATCGACTCGTACTTATTCCAGACGATGAGAGACAAGGGACAAAAAGACTTTCTTGAAGGGTTTATTTCCGTCTACAAGTCAATCAGCAACATCAATAAGTTTTACCAGAACGCAGAGAAGAGGCTTAGGATCTCGGACCGCATACTTCTAAAGTCCAGCGGCAAGCTAACGGAGCTTCTTGAGCAGAACCAGGCGTTTAAGTGGTTTCAGGGGATTGCGGGGAAAACCGGGGGTGGGTTTGCTAGCCTCCGAATGGTTATTCAAGACCTGATGAGTGTGGTATTCCATGACTTCACCCCAATTCCTTTCCCAGCTCGTGTTGAGAAAGACGATCTGCCGAAGGATAGGCCCATAGTCCCCGCAGACAGTGATAAAAGAAAGTACACCATTGGACAGTTTGTATTTAAGCCAAACCTCTATATGATCCCCCCTCCGATGTGTAACATCTTTTTCCCAGATGAGTACTCAAACTTCCAGTACTCTCGAAACTTCTTTAAAGAGCCGACTCGCCTTATTTACAAACCGCAACTCCCAACGTACCTCCAGCAGTCCGGCAATATAGCCATGCCGTACCGGTTCGAGCCCGACAGCTTTCAGGCATTTATGATGGGCAAAGATGGACTCAAAGGTCATATTGGCAGCGACGAGCTACAGGTACCTGAGGATCAGGGTTTTTTTGGAGAAGCGGACAAGGATGCAAACACCTCAAAAACAAATAACGGCTTAAAGAGAGAAGGGCAGTTCACAACCAACGAAGAACTCATGAAGGGTATCTGGATGGCCCAGGAGAGTATGTTTCCTGCGGCCACGAATTTTGCAAAGGATGTCAACGATCCCTCAAAAAACAATTTTGTGCGGCAGATCGCTAGGTACATGTTTTACAAAAAAAGGTTTGAAAACAGATCTCTTCAGATTACAAGCCACCTAAAACTCTCTGTCGTGCCTGGGTTCAACATCTTGCTCCTGGACGATAGTGACTCAAATCAGAGCACGCTTGCCTACTGTTCCTCTGTAACACACCGGATCTACGCGACAGAGGGTGGCTATACTAACGTGCAACTTTCCTACGCGCGTACCGTCGGCGAGGAGAGGGACGCATCGAAGAACGGTAATGATCCCATCGTACCTCCGTGGTTTGACCAAGATATTTTCGGAGCAGTAGAGAAGCCACCAGAATCTAAAGCAGGCAAGGAAGCGGTCTCTTCTAAGGGCACAACCTACGTCGGCGGCCCTGGTCTATCTGAGTATTACGCTGCCCTTCTTGGACGGAAGGGATCTCCTGCGATTACAAATTACTTCAGCGGTGAGCCTACAATTATCGGTGCTACCTTGAAGCTAATCGACGAGTACAAGAAAAAGAAGCAGCTCGGCAACGAGGCTGTTCAAACGTTTATCTCTGAGATCACGGACAGGGACTACATTAGAACAAGGGATGCGTTTACATTTCTAGGGGCGTCCCTTGAAAAAGATGAACTGAGCGCAACGTCATCTTTGAAAACAGATAAGATCAAGGGCACTGACCTTAGGAAGTCTTTCTTTAACGTCTTTAAAGGAGGGGCTTTCAATGAAAATGACGCAGACTACGGTAATGTGTTAAAAGTTAAGATGGCCGTCGTAACCGAGTACCAAACAGCTCTTAAAAACTTTAGAGGTTTCCGTGGCTAACGAAAAAAAGCAACCAGAGCTTGAGACGTTTAAGAAGTGGCAGGCTACAAACGACCCTAAGTATTTCCAAGAGCTCTACGGATCGATGAAGCCGCTCATCTATGACGCGGCACGTAAGGCGTCCTACGGGTCCAACCTTCCCGAGAGTGCGCACCGCGCTTATGCAGCTCAAAGCTTTCACGACGCCCTAAAGACTTATAATCCGGCCGGGGGCGCCGCCCTGCAGTCCCACGTCTACGGAGCGGTCCATCAGAAAGCCAAGCGGCTGAACTATATGTACCAGAACCTCTCGTATATGCCAGAGCCCAGGGCCATGAACGTCGGTGTGTACCAAAACGCCGTGGCTAACCTGAGGGACTCTCTAAGCCGGGAGCCTAGCCCACAGGAAGTGGCCACAAACCTCGGCTGGTCTGTCAAGGAAGTCGAAAGGATCAAGAAGGAAGTTCATAAGGATCTTGCCCTCGATGCCGGAACTGAGGAGTTCGGGGTATACGAGACTCCAGAAACGGAAGAAGTCCTCGAATATATTTACTTCTCGCTGACCCCGGAAGAGCAGCTCACCTATGATCACATTTTCGGAAAACACGGTAAGCCAAAGATGACTAAGGCTAACGGGCGTATTGACTACGATAGGATCGGGCGGGTGCTCGGTTTCTCACCATCCAAAGTGCGTGGCATCACCACACGAATTAAGGTCAAGTACGAGAAGGCTGCCAAGAAATGAGCATAGCCCAGCATTTTGAAGAAAAATGTCGAAAGAAGTTAACACAAAACGTTAACCTCATTCTTCAAAAATTGTCTGACCCCGGAAGCCTCATTCAGGTGGACATATCCGGTGTGTTGGCAGATGCGGCATCTGGCGATTTTGGCTCTCTAAAGGAGTATGCAACCAACTACATTTCGAATAACGCCGATACGTTGCTTATGGCAGCGCTCAAGGTTACAGGGCAAGAGAACAATGTACTGAGCTCTCTTAACCTCTTCTATAATATGCTTGCCCAGGCGATGTCCGCGTACAACGATCTTCTTCTAATCTTCCTTAAGAAGCTTGCTCTAAACATTATTCATGAGCTGGAGCAGAAAGAGAAAATAAACCAAAAACTAAAGCAGACTCTGACGAACCTGCATAACGGCCTTAAGGCATACTCCGCTGGAGACCCGGTTTTTGAAAAATATTTAAAGGATCTTCGGGCAGCGCTTGTCACTCTAAATAGTGGCGCAGCTGACGTTAGGCTTGTGCGAAATACGCTAGCGTCCTCTGGAAAGTTTTTGGGTAAACGCTATAAAGCAGGGCACGGTAAAGTAGAGAGTGCTGTGCAGTCTATCCGGCCCTTTGCTGATAACCCATATCTGAAATCAAATACCAAAGAGATCTTAAATAGCGTGGGGGTGCCGACAGAGAAGGAGCAGATCACAAACCTTCTTGCAATCCCAACCTTAACGAGCGACGTTATTACGTCCGCAAAAGGGTACGCAGACCGAGTCACAAAAATAAACGCCATGCTAACCGCGTACTACGCAGGACTCAACGCACTTCAGACGGGACTGCCCCCGCTGATCACAGGTTTCATCGTAAGTCTCTTTGATAACGTCCTTGTCAAGCTGTCAGATCTTATAGGCGCGATGGCCCTTAATCTTAACGGCGATCAGGCACGCGTGTCTGGACCAGCCCCTAAGTTTAACCCTAACCCTGTGAAGGTTACTGCCAACGCATTCAAGTGGGCTATGGACGGGTCTCTTATTCTAGAGTCGTTTAAGTTCATTCCAGCAGGGCATGTCGTAGTTGAAAAACAAAAGAACGCACATGTTCTCGGTAAGGCAACGGGACTGAATGATCGTCTGATCGTTCATAAAGCAGGGCACTTTAAAAAAGTTAACCCAGGAGATGCAGTCGAGGTGTTCTCCCCTCCTGCGCTTAAAGGGATCTTCCGGGCTAAATCTGTGAGCGGAGACCAAGATCACCTGGTCTTGGACAGGGCAATAAATAGAACGGATATCCAGTACTCGGAAGTTGAATATGAGGTGACAGCAGAAGGCATCGGCGCGTTTGAGCTAAGCCTCGGGCCAGTCAATGCCTACTCCACGTCGGTTACCGCACTAAAGGCACTTGGAAGTACGTCATCCGGCCAAGCTGCGCTTATCGCGACGGAGGCGAAAGAAAACGCTTCGCTGTTCTCCGCACAGCTCAATAACTTTCTAATCGCAGCTACTTTTGACGTGGCTCGCGGTAAGGTAGACCCTGCAAATATATCGCTTTGTCGGTCTTTCATCGCAAGGTGCGACCTCGTCACGGAAAGAAGCGAGGACATTAAGACTAGGCTTAATGCGTTTGTGAATACTCCGATCCCGCTTGAGGACACCCTTAAGAAGATACAAGATGGTCTAATGCAAGCGCTTCGCGGCCTGGGTCTCGACCGCGCGGCGGATCTTCTGGATGGCGGTGAGTACGATAAATTCTTCAAGCTAAACAGCAAAAACGCCACCTACATCGGTGCTGCCATCGAGGCGTTTGCTTTCCTTAGAGACTGCTTTCCCGACACCGCCTCTGCTGCTAAATTTTCTGAAGAAGAAAGTAAACTCCGGGGAGACCAGGAGCTTCTTAACTTCAAGATTTCCTTTGACTTCGATCTGGCAATCCTTAAAAACCTCCAAGATTGCTTGGACTTGACCGCACTCGCCAAGGATTTCTTAAGCAAAGAATACCTTTGCGGTTTGCTAGAGGATGCCGGGGTTGGTAACATATTTAATAAACTCCAAGATTTATTGAGCTTTTGATGACACAAGACATTTCTCTTATTTACATCGATCCTAGCACACGGCGCGTTACTATGAAGGCAAGCCCAACCCCAATTTCTGGGGCAAACCTTCTGACGCAGACGGTGTTTCTTTCCCTTATGAATACTCCAGGCCAGGACGTGCTAGACCCCGATGACGGTGGGGGTATTCCCGAGATGATCGGGATGAACATCGATGCCACGGACTCAAGCGAGGTGATCGCCGAGCTGACCAGGCGGGTAAAGAAATCCCAAATTGAGATCATTAACGCCCAGACCGGGCTGACCCTCGATCCGGAAGAAAAGCTGTCCAGTCTTTTTATTGCCGGCGTCCGGCAGGGGGAGACTCCAGACGAGCTCCTTGTTACAATCCGTGTCATAAACGAAGCCGGAAGAATCTCAGATATCGTCCTTTAAAGGTGAACAAAACCAATGGCAAAATTACCTATCGCAGAGTTTTTGGAAGCCAGGCTGAAGGAATACGACGCAAACTTTGAGGTTCGCAAGGGCACGTCGTTCCAGCAACTGATCTTCAAGCCCCTGGAGTTTATCATCCAGCCGTTTCGGGATGAGGCTAATATCATCCAGACGGGTCAGAGCTTTCGCCGCATTCTATTGACGGATGACCCTGACTCCTTTGACGAGGAAACTGTCGATGACCTCATTTCAAACTTCTTTGTGGAACGGGCTACTGGCGCTTTCTCCGCTGGGGTTGCTCGCGTTTATTTTGACGCGGCCGTATCTCGTGAGTGGCCAGAGGGAGGGGCGGTCTTCTCCGGAAGCAACGGTAAGTCGTATGTCAATACCGCACCGTTTGCGATCACAAGTATCCAAATGGGCGCCCAAATCGAAAACGGGCTTTATTATTATGATATTCCCGTTATTGCTCTTGAGGCAGGCTCTGATAGCGATCTGGATGCTGGGGGTCTTGTATCTCTTGCTGGAGACCCTGATGTTATTACTGTAACAAACAAGATTGCGTTCTCGGGAGGTCGGGCCAGGGAGACGAACACGCAGGTCATCGAGAGGACAAAAAAGTCAATTGCGGTTCGGGACCTTGTGACAGGGAAGGGGTTCAACGCAACGCTGTTTGAAAACTTTCCGAGCACCCTGACAGAGCTGCAGCCGATCGGTTTCGGTGATCCTGAGATGATGCGGGATATTCTGTTTAACACCCATGTTGGTGGTAAGATTGACGGATACGTGAAAACACCCAACATTCTGACAAAGACCAAGAACTTCACCGGTCTGCTTATCGACACCACCCGAGAGGTTTTCTCCTCTACTGCAGTTCAGCTTATAAACACAGATTTTGCTTCCATGGGCACAACAAACATCAGTCGAGTTGGTGGAAACGACCCCGTTGTTAAGCAGATCAAAGATGAGACTGCAGCTGAATTTACAAGCCTTGTGACGACGTTCCCTGTTAACTTGTCAGTTAACCGTTACGTAAAGATTGCAATCGACGGAGAAGAGCGCCAGATAAATCTCCAGGGGGCCAATCCGTCCTTCACCTCTAAGTTTGAAATCATCGGTAAGATCAACGCTGTCTTTGGCAAGACAGTAGCGTTCTC
>Ga0116143_10001852_pt1 | contig 24407 bp, 18 predicted proteins | sample AD_UKC034_MetaG_FD_89745 | JGI IMG/M metagenome (GOLD analysis project Ga0116143, IMG submission 89745) | Active sludge microbial communities of municipal wastewater-treating anaerobic digesters from USA - AD_UKC034_MetaG | ecosystem: Engineered > Bioreactor > Anaerobic > Digestate | place: USA...
CTTTCTGCTCAGCATCACATTATCAAGAGGGGGTGGTCTGGCTCTGCTCCCAGAGTGAACAATTGTCGCGATTTGATCCACATCGCACGGCTCTCCGGGCGGCGTTCAGGTCACTTTATCCGTTATGGATAGCCCTTTCCAAACCCCTCTGCCAACCACAGTGCACCGCCTCTCTGACTCTCTCCCACGCCCCTTCATTCTGATGTTCCTGCTCCCAGCGACTCTGGAATTCATGCTCAACATCGTTCCAATCGCGGCCGGCATCAGTCCCAGAGCTTCCAACCATATATCCATAACGGTAAGCAGATTCATAATCAGCGAACCTACCGCCTTCCCGGGCAAAGAGGTTTTCGCAGTGTTCACGGAAAGATTCTCGCTCAGCCTTATAGCCGATATCTATCTTCTTTCGTCTCTCCTCCGCTTCTATGTCTGTCGCCTTCCAAGGGCGATCAACCGGGTATTGCTCATAAGAGGCACGTTCCTCACCCACGTGCACCTCCCCGGCCTCCTGTCCGGTCATCGTATACGAGTAGACGCGACTGCATCTCCTTTCTCCCGGGCTCTTGCCCATCCGCGACTCTTCTCTCATTGTAGGGATCACATTCTCCCCACGGCCAGCCTCTCTTTTCTCTTCATGCCAGCGGCTGGCATGCTCTTCAACATCTATTGCACCATAATCATCCAAAACATTGCTGACACGATCTACTTCATCATCGCGGGCAGTTACCATGACGAGTGTTTCTCCGCGGCGTACTTCCTCAGCGTAGGTTTCTGCCTCTTCTTTCGAAATACCCACTGCCGCCAGACTCCCAATCAGTCCGCCGGCAGCGACGCCCGTCCCGGCACCGAGCAAGCCTGCAATGAGCGGGCCTGCGGCTAAGACTGGGCCGACGCCAGGAATCATTAGCGTCCCTAATCCCAGCAGTACACCACCTAGCCCCCCCAAGGCTCCACCGGCCATCATACCCTTGGCTGTGGGTCCGGGACCTGTAGCTTCTGCAGTCTTTCCCGCTTCCGGATATGAAGTGTATTCGCCAGCTGTGTCACCCACGATAATGCTGATGCGGTCGCAATCAATACCGCTTTCGATCAACACTTCAATGGCTTCTCTGGCTTGTGATTGCTCATCGAATAGACCAACAACTACTTTCGCCATGAGTCCCCCTTTCCAAATTGTATGTCAGACTGTTCTAACACCTCGGTACATAAATGCTAATAGCCTTAGCCCCACGCTCTGGCTCCCTCAAGGAGCCGCAAGCGGTCCCCTCCTCTTAGCGACTACCGTACGCTTGCTTCCGATACGCGTTCCCAACGGTCAATGCGCCCGCCTAATACTTTTTTATGGAGCATCAGTCGTCTTGGTTCGTGTTGTCCTCGTTATCTCCTGACGCTATAAAGCCTCTTAAGCAGCTTCACCGGAGGAGGACGTAAATGCCATCTTCGGGCTGACCGTTTGTACTCGAGCACTACGCGGGGTGCCAGACATTGAATCTACAGAAAAAATAGTACTAAATGTTCCTTGCAGGCGGGATAGGGTAAAGTGCTTATTCTTATCTTCTCCTTGCCTTATTTGATCAGGCCGGAAAAGTGCAACAATTCGTATCACCAGGTCCGATCCTACGGTATTCTGATGAAAGATCAGAGCTCAATGCTTTATCCGACATTTACGATCTAGAACCTGGATAATTGTGCGTTGAATCTTGCCTGGTCACCCCGGTGGTCATCAGCGGCACCACTGCAGCCGAATTTAGCGTCTGTGTTCAACGAGGCACTCCCATTCAACCTCCCCTGTAAGACAAAAGGCGAAAGCCAGCAGACTACCTCTTCTAAGCATAGTATGTAAAAAATCAGCTCTTCACAGGGAATAGCATCAGCCTTCCCTCATTCTCAGTAATCTTTTCCAGGAAACTGTTTTCTCAGGTCTTGACGGTCTTGACATGCAAAAATGAGGTGGCTAAAATTTCCGAACCTTCACGTTCCGTACTATCTTCTTAGCTGATTTTAATTACCTGTAGATAAATAACGCCTCCTGCAAAAGCTAGCGTATCTTCGCTCTGCCAGGTCACAAATCTGACTCACCTTTAAAAACGCCCCTACGGTTAGTATTATTTTTAAAAATACCCATGCGGCACCTTGCCAAGACTCACCGACCCGGTCCCCGACGTCGTTACTTCGCTCAGCCATATTTTCTCTTGGGCTATAGTACTGTTCTTCGTACTGTGAGATGAGCTCTGAACTTCACCTTGCTGCAGCTCATTGAACCCCGAATCAGAAACCATTGCTGAGAACCCGTGGAATGCCTCCACATCACGATGTTGTGAAAACTCCTCGCACAAGGAGATTTAGCAATGCAGACTTCTCGCAGAACATTTCTGGCCTCAGCTCTGGCGGCTGTGGGTGGAGTCATGATGGGTCACGCTTCATGTCTCCAAGATTCACCCGAACGATCCCGACGAAAGACCCCGGATGCTGAAATAAGGACGGATACCTGGCAGGACATCAGATCCCACTTTTTGCTTGATCCGAATCTAATCCACATGGCAGGACTCTTTCTCGCATCTCATGCTACCCTCGTGCGCCGCTCAATAAGCACGTACCGACGCTCATTGAATAAGAATCCTGCACGCTATGTCATGGAGAATAACAGCTCACTACGAACTCAGGTGCGGCAGGCAGCCGCTCGTTACATGGGTGTGAAGCCGGACGAGATCGCCTTAACCGATTCCACCACCATGGGAACGGCTCTGGTTATAACCGGACTCCGTATCAGAGAAAATCAGGAAATGCTCACTGCTGAATTTGACTATTACTCTACCCACGAATCCATGCGCTATCAAAAGGAGCGCTCAGGAGCTTCGATGCGGGTGATTCCACTCTATCGGGATGTCAGAACTGTGACGGAAGAAGAGGTCGTAGATGCTCTCATTGGCAACATCCGGCCGGAAACTCGGCTGGTAACCGCAACGTGGGTTCATTCCGCTACCGGACTGAAAGTACCTATTCGCTCTATTGCAGAGAGGGTGATTGCCATCAATGCAGACAGAAGCTACGAGGACCGCGTGATTTTCTTCGTCGACGGTGTGCACGGCCTCGGGGTCGAGGATACCCAGGTAGGAGAGCTCGGCTGCGATTTCTTCTCTGCCGGCACTCACAAGTGGATGTTCGGCCCCCGCGGCACCGGCGTCTTGTGGGGTCATCCCCGTGCACAAGACTCTGTCGTGCCTACAATTCCGACATTTACACCCGATGCCGGATGGGGAGGCAGAATAAGCCCCGGCGGATTCAAGGCATTTGAGCACCAGTGGGCCCTCGCCGAAGCCTTCACCTACCATGAGGCCATCGGCAGAGGGCGCGTGCAGGAGCGCATCCATTCTTTAGCCAGCCAGATAAAGGAGGGTCTCAAACCAATGAAGCATGTGATTCTTTATACGCCGATGGCGCAACATCTCTCTTCCGGATTGGTGTGCTTCGACGTGAACGGAATGAGCCCACCTCAGGTAATAGAAGCTTTGCTTCAGCAAAAGATTGTCGCCAGCACGACTCCGTATTCTCCTTCGTATGCACGCCTTGCACCCGGCGTATACAATACGCCCGAAGAGATTGAGACCGTGCTGGAGGCAATCAGGGGTCTCGCGTAGCAAGCCTCCTGAGCAGGTATGCGGAAGTCATTTGACAGCAGCCTTCATCATTGTGACCGTATTCGTTTATCATGTCGAGTGCTCTCTGGCGTCATTTCGAGCGTAGCAAGAAATCTGTCTTCTCCTGAGATTTCCCAGTCGGCAGGCGCCTCGCGTGACTTCTTCGAAATGACACCCTCCTACCGACCTTCGGAAATAGCACTGCCTTTGTGAAAGTTCTTTTGAATACCTGCCTAGCCTTCCGGTCTGCCAGTTCCGCCACAACACCTGGCAGGAAGATCGCATAGCCATTCGTATCCTTATCACCAGCGATCGCAAAGCATTGGTGACACGAATCCACGCTTACCGTTTTTCAGCCTCAACACCCGCGGCATCTGGAACAGCTTCTTTCAGGTAACGATAGAAGTCGCTGTCCGTCGTGAGGACCAGCACGGAATTGTTGTTCGACCTCTCTCTATATACTTCCAGGGTACGGAGAAACGCATAGAATTCCGGATTGCGGCCATACGATTCACCATAAATCCGGGTTGCTTCCGCGTCTGCTTTGCCCTGAATCTCCTGCACCTGTCGGTAAGCAGCAGAACGAATCTGGCGCAGCTCTTTTCCCATCGTCCCGAGGATCTCGGCGCTACGGCCTTCGCCCTCTGACCGGAACTGAGCGGCGATTCGCTTTCGCTCTGAAATCATCCGAGTATATACTTTCTCACGAACGCTCTCCACGTAGTCGAGGCGTTTGATCCGCACGTCCACCAGCTCTATGCCGTACTGCGGGATAATCCTCCGGGCTTCAGCCAGGATGGTCCGGGTGATCTCCTCCCGTCCGCGGACGATCTGTTTCCTGAGTTCCTCCTCCTGCTCAGCCGGTACATCCTCGAGGACTTCTTCTTCCGGAATTTTCCACGAGGCGCTGCGAACGAGTTCTACCAGTTCACTGTTGGACACCTGGTCACGAACAACTGAATCGATGATATCATCCAGCCGAGACTTTGCTCCCGCTTCTGTAGCCACATTCTCCAGAAACTTCTTCGCGTCGACGATCCGCCAGCGGGCAGTGGTGTCTACCCAAATGAACTCCCGTCCTTTGGTCGGAATCTGGTTCGCATCTCCATCCCAGACAAGAAGGCGCTTCTCGAACCGTCTGACCTCTTGCACAAAAGGCAGCTTGACGTGCAGGCCCGCCTCGGTCACCGTCTCGCCGACAGGGCGGCCAAACTGTACGATGACTGCCTGCTGTCCTTCTTCCAGCATATACAAGCTGCTGAGGAGCGTCAGAACCACGACTACGGCAATAACGATAATCGGCATTTTCAACGTAGGTTTCATGGCTTACCTCCTTCCACCAGCGCCTTTGCTCCTGGCTCTAACGGAAGCCACGGCACCAAAGCCTTTTGGTCGCTGTCCACGATATAGACTCCTTTCATTTCCGCCAGAAAATCGGCAAGCGATTCAAGATAGAGGCGTCGCCGCGTGACTTCAGGTGCACGTGTGTACTCCTCCAGTATGGCATTAAAACGCTCAGCCTCTCCCTTGGCCCGGTTCACCCGCTCGAGTGCATAACCTTCAGCTTCGCTGATGCTCTGGGCCGCGACTCCCCGGGCTTTGGGGATTTCCTTATTCGCCTGTTCCTGAGCCTGGTTTATTGTACGCTCTTTGTCTTGTCGTGCCTCGTTGACTTCATTAAACGCGGGCTTTACCGCATCCGGAGGGGTTACGTCCTGGAGTTCCACTGTCACCAGACGAACGCCGGTCTCATATTCGGTCAAGATTTGTTGAATTTCCTCCTTCGCCTCGCTGGATACCTCCACGCGGGCGACGGTCAGGACGTCGCTGCCGAGACGGTTGCCGACTACCCTCCTCATCACCGCCTCCGTTACATCCCGTATAGTTTTCCGAGCATCCTTCACATTAAAGAGGAAGCGGACCGGGTCCTCAATGCGATACTGAATGATCCACTCGACGTCGATGACGTTGAGATCTCCGGTCAACATCAGCGACTCGCTTTTATAAGCCTTGCTATCCGAGTAGATTGTCCGCTCCCCCGAGCTGCGGACTGCAGTCCGGAACCCGAATTCCTCCTTGAGCACCCGGGCCGTAGGAACTCGGCGAACCGTCTCCACCCGGAACGGCAGCTTAAAGTGCAGTCCGGGGCCAACGGTGCGTACGACCTTTCCAAAGCGCTGTACGACCCCAGTCTCCTCGGGCTGGACGGTGAACCAGACTGTCCAGAGAAAGATGAGTGCAATTACGACCGCGATCCAGAAAAAAATCGATCCCCCCTTGACCTCCCGCCACTCCTGTCCCATCTTTGCAAGAACATCCTCTAAAGACGGGGGCGGTCCCTGTGGTCGAAAATCTCCGCCAACCATTCTGTACCTCCTTGTGCCGCCCGCAAAGGCGTGCACAGCTAAAAGTGGATCATCTGCATTCATGCGTTTTCACGATCAAGCGCTGCCGCCGGCAGCGCTCGGCTCGATCCGCGCTTCCATCGTATGGGTTCGAATTCCGTATGCACACCCTGTCCGATAAGGTCATTCTCAGGCGTGGGACGAAGCACCTCGATTTCTGAGAACGTGACTGCATGAGATCCTTCGGCCCGCCTGACCGGGAATCAGGATGAGAGATTTCGGGTTGTATGAATTATCGGACAGGCTCTGTACTCCTCTTGAGGATACTTCTTTTCCCGAAGCGTGATCACCGCTCGATTCATTATCAGCCACAGCACACGCTAAAGTCAACCTAAACCGAGTTCAGCCCAACCTCCACGAGAGCCAATCCCGTTCAGCTCCGCCAGGATTCACTGACCGGCGCCTTTTCACGCAGCCAGAACCTTCGTGACACCATCAGTCATCTCGACCACCTCACGTTCTTGCGCCGATTAGGTGCTTTCGCTCTTAATCAGAAAAACTACGGCATCATTCGGCACGGTTCAGCAACTCCTGATTGTACCGTTCTTATGTGTATTGCTTCATGAATCCGCATCTCCTTCTACCTCGGTTCCGACTTTCCGGTACAGTCAATCCCCAAGCCGGATACGCTGACCAGCTTGGTGCAATACCGTAACTATCCCATTGCCCAAGACCAAAAAAACACGGAAAAATCATAAGTGAGTCGCTTTAACAACGATCCGCAGCGGCTCCGAGAGAATGATATATCATGACAAGCTATAAAGAGGAGGAGAACAATGGATAAAGATCGAATCAGCAAGAAGCATTTTCATCTTTTCGCAGGGAAATCGATCAGCGGCCGATTTCCCTCACTTTTATTTCGATGGCGCCTCTGTGCCATTGGCCTCGCCCTGATGGGTGTCGCCTTTGCGGGGCTTGGGTACGATGCTCTCTACTCGCAGGCCGGCGCGGCCGATAGTGTCACTCTCACAGACATAGAACTACTCGGGAAGTATGTCTTCTGGGACAAAATATCTGTTCCTGCGGGCGCGATGGGCTGCTTTACCTGTCACGACTCAAGGACCGGCTGGGTCCACAAGGATACAAAAACTCACCAGAGGCAGGTGGTGGCGACAAGCGCCGATCGCACAAAGACCGGTACGGTCAAGCCGCCCGCTAACGCCTATGCAACATTCATCCCTCCTTTCTTCTCCGACTGTCCTTTTGGACTTCCGGGCCTGTGCGGAGGAAACTTCTGGAACGGCCGTGCCGAAGGAAATGAATTTCCTGTATTCCCGGACGGAGCAACTGAGCACGCCTTTGACGAGGTCTTCTACGACGCGTCCGGCGTCTTCCACCCGGAGTTAGAAGCCGCTTACGGCAATTATCTAGGGCCGGTAGCCGATCAAGCCTTGAATCCTTTCCCCAATCCCGCTGAGCAGAACATTTCGCGGCTGGGTGTCTGCGAGCATGTCGCCTCAGCTTCGTATGCCCCGCTCTTTAAGAAAGTCTGGGGCGAGCCAATCGACCTCGGCCTTAGGCTTGACATCAGCTTTAAACGGATCGCGGTTGCGCTCGCGGCCTATCAGGCGTCTCCCGACGTCAATTCGTTCACTTCCAAGCGTGACAACGCACTCAAGAGAGAGCTTGACGGCATCGATATTGACGACACGCCGGGAGCATTCCCTCTGGTCGGCTTGACAGACCAGGAAAACTACGGTCACGATCTGTTCTATGCCACCCGGTTCAGTCCGATCGTGGTGGACGGAGTAACCAAATTCTCCAACTGTGGGTTCTGTCATAGTGATAATCCGGGGGTGGATACGGGCGTAGAGTCCTTCCAGTGTTATGCCGACGACGCCTACCATAACATCGGTGTTCCCGTGAACACGGCGATCCCTAACGGCGGCAAAAACCCTGATGAAGGTTTGGCCGGCCATACCGGCGACCCCACGCATCTCGGAAATTTCAAGACGCCGTGCCTGCGTAATGTAGACAAACGGCCATCGACCACGTTTATCAAGGCATACACCCACAACGGCTGGTTTAAGAGCCTCGAGAGCCTGGTTCATTTTTATAACACGGCTGACGTCAATGGAGCAACGGCCGCATCCTATGGTATCACGCGATGCCCGGATTGCGTCAGATCTGAGAGCGGTGCAAAAAAACGCAACTGTTGGCCGGCGCCAGCGTATGACAACCTCTCTGCCATCCCCTTTCTCGTCGGCGACCTCGGGCTGACTCCGGAGGACGAGGCTGCGATCGTAGCGTACTTGAAAACGTTCACCGACACCTACACTGCCACGAGACCGAGACCATATCGGACACGCTGAGTCCTACTGCAGAAGGGGCGGAGAACGTAGAGCACGAGTGATATTCCCTGATCATGACAAAGGGCAGCGATCGCAGGATCGCTGCCCTTCCTTGCACCATCATCACCTTCCTACCGTAAAAGAGAAGAGCCTTGGCGGAGAGGGTACCAAGGCTCTTTTCCCGATGACCAGAGCGGTCTGGTTTCTGTATTTTATTTGCTGCCAGTGCAAGCTCTTCTCCGGATACCCGCTAACCCGATCAAGCCGCCTCCCAGCATCCACAACGCACCAGGCAGAGGGACCACCGTCGCAGTGTCCGGCACACCCACAAAACCATACCCGGTTATGTTCAATCCGGTCACTGGTGTCACTGGATCGGGCAACGCATAGCCGCTGTTCGTAGCCGCAGTGTCTCCTCCGTCTTTTAAAAACACATCTCCCCAGACCGGCGCTCTCGTGGTCACGATGGTAGCAGTTAAGGTGGCGACGTCATCCACTTCCCATTTGACGCCATAGATCGTCTGGTTATTACCATCGATTGTCGCTGGAGAGGTTGCGTCATTTCCAATCGGCAGCTCCAGGCCGTCAAAAGTGGTGCCGTCAAGCAAATCGGAACTGTCGAAGTCGGGAGACGTTTCAATTGTCATGTGGCTCAGATTAGCGCTGCCATCGTCATTACCGTTGCTGAAGCTGTACGTGTAGGTGAAAATGTTATCGGTTTGATCGATGGTCCAGGTCAGCACCGGATTAGCCCAGGCTGAAAGGCTGCCGCTTTCTGCGGCGACCAGTGTCCCATCTGTCTTGTTAAGTGTGCCGCTTGCAGTCAGTGCCGCAGATGACGGTGTAGAACCGAAGGCCAGTACTATAGCCGCGGCAAAGATCGCTAATAAAGGTAATACTCTCGTCTTCATCATTCTTCCTCCTTTCGAAAAAACTTCCTCTATTATTTCTACTGCTGTCCCGTCCAGCCGGAAGCAGCACTGGTAAGCAAGAACATTGAGGCGGTTGCGGGTGCGCTGAAGGTCTTCTCGCTCTCAGGGTTAAAGAGCAGAAAGTGTCGTCCTGAGGGAGTCCCGCCTTACAACCCGAGTGCGGGACGACCGAAGAACCTCAGCACTGCAGTTCTCTTCACCACCGAGATCCTTCGTACCGCTGGAAGCGGGCATCAGAATGACAGTGCCCGCGAGCAGCGTGAGTCAGTCCTCCAGTATTCATTGTGGACAACAATACTTTCTGTCCCGTACCACCATCGCTCGAGGCAGTATCCCGTATTGCTGAAGCCCGAGTCTTATTTGTGTAAAAAGGGTGGGGTGAGTATTACCTCGCACACGATCTGGGCCTGTTACTTTTCAGTATCAGATCGCATCAATACAGGAAATGGGGTATTTACCCCATTCTGAGGTAGGGTCAACAGTATCTTTAGGCAGGCAAAAGGCAACCTGCCCGATTATTTTATTACAGGATTCTATTGACTTAGAGATTCGCCAAAAATGTACGCAGGGTGTGAATCGAAAAAAAGACTGTAGACCTCGTCATAAAAGAAGAAGGAAGAGTGCATGATCTTCAGATGAGAGATGCCGGGCCGCTGCGGGTGGAAATCTCACCTCTTGCGCTTCTCAGCCTCGAGCGCTTCAATAATGAGCTTTCGATGCTGTTCCGTCTCGGCAGCAAGGTCCGATACAATGGCGCGTATCGTTCCGGGTGCAGACTCAGCTATCTTCGAAAATTGCTTTTCAAGGAGCGCAGTCTCTATGTCTTTGGAAAGCGAAAGCGCTTCCAGCAGACTGAGGGTTCTGCTGGTCGCCCGAGCCGTCAGCGACTCTACGTAGCTGATAGACGATGCAATCGCCTGCGGCTTCAAGCGGCTGTTAAACCTAAACCAGATCTTGAAGCTTTCCTCGGCCCGAAGCACCTCAAGCCTGGTGGAATGTCTTTTTTCATCCTGGGCGATCTCCTGCCAGAAACCACGGCGCTCAGGAAAAAGGTCTGCCAAGGTCTCGTACAGCCCCTTAACTGCCAGCTCATGGCGGATCAGGAGCTCTAAAATGTCCGGTTTTGTCTCTCGCATCTCTTCTCCTTAGCCAGGTTTCGCTTTACGCCCGGCAACCTTCCGCTCTCTTGCTCTCATACGGGCTATGAGGTTATCATTTCGACCAGGTGCGGTCCTGGTTCCGCTAAAGCGAGCTCAATGTGTTTCGCCAGCTCCTCGGCAGTGTCGACCGAAACCGCTGCAACCCCCATGGCTTCAGCGAGCTTAGGCCATCCGATAGGCGGATTGTCGATGTCGAGAATGGATCGGATATGTGGGCCAGGAGAGGTTATCCCTGCTCTCTCCAACTCCAGCTTCAGAATGTTGTACCGGCGGTTGGAGCAGATCAGGGTCGTGATGTTTAAGCCCTGTTGAGCCTGCGTCCACAGTGCCTGAACCGTATAGAGAGCACTTCCGTCAGCCTGCAGGTTGATTACCGGTCGATCCGGGCACGCCATCGCAGCTCCTATCGAGCACGGCATACCATAGCCCAAAGCCCCTCCGGCAATGGTAGTAAGGGTGTGCGGCAGGGAGCCGCTGCTGAGCCCGTAATATGGAAATGCGGAGGAGATACCCTCGTCCACAATGATGGCACCTTCGGGCTGCATCGCCGTAAGTGTCTGGCAAGCTTTTTCGTTCGTTAACACTCCCTGAGGAACCGAAGGACGGCTCAGGCCACGATCCAACCTCGGAGCTGCACCCCTGGGCGCACCGAGGGAATCAGCCAAGTGCTCCAGAGCCTCGATCGGGTCCTGCTTCGGAGAAGCGATCACACTTCGGGCCTGACTCTCAGAAAGGAGCGTGCCTCGGATGCCCCGGTAGCCGAAAAAGCTCACCGGCTCCTTGGTGCCACATATCACCACTGCCTCATAGCGCGACAGCAACTCGATGGCCGGCTCCGGAAAATACGGAATCCGGATCACCTCCGGCAACCCGGCGCCCCTATCCATGAATCCGGGAAGAAAGTCCGTCAACAGGTCACATTGCTTTGCCGCTATGATGCGGCCCGCGGTCTGCAGTCCTCGCTCACGCAGAGCCCTTCCTCCAAGAATCAATGCCACCTTGTCATATGACCGCATGAGATGGACTGCTCTCCTGATACTATCCTCATCCACCGGATCAAAGGCAAAACCAGGAAGAGCGATTTTATTGCCTGTCACCTCAGCCTCCTGATAATTGCTGGGTACGATCAGCGTGGATATTTGTCCGTACTGAGATGCTGCGGCCGCATCAGCAACGTCACGAGAGAGATCCCCTGGAGAACGGGTCGTCCTGTGCCACCCGGATACCGTCCCCGCAAGTGCCTCAATGTTCATGGCCAGAGGCGCATCCAGAGGAATGTGCTGCGTTGCGTGTTCGCCCACCAGGTTCACCAGCGGAGTCCTAGCTCTTTTGGCGTTCTGCAGGTTGGCAATCCCGTTAGCAAAGCCGGGTCCGAGATGCAGCAACGTCATAGCCGGCCTGCCGGCCATGCGGCCGTAGCCATCTGCCGCTCCCGTACACACCCCTTCAAACAGGGCCAGCACCGGCCTCACACCCGGCTCGCTGTCGAAAGCCAGGGCGAGCGGGACCTCGGTCGTTCCGAAATTGGTAAAGCACACCTCAATGCCGGCCTTAGCGGCAGTTTTCATTATCAGCTCTGCTCCATTCATAACCTACCCCTTCTCTTTGCGCAGAGAATAAAACTTTAAGAAAGCAGTAACGTCCTTTTCCTCTATTGGAGGAATCAGTAAAGCACCCTCCACTTCAATACGACCATGAAGCCCGCAATCCCCACTCCCGCCAGACCCCAAAACAGAAGCTTCTGGAGAGATGTCCGGCTGCTCAGGTCAAGGACAATCACCCGCAGTCCCAACACTGCGTGAGTCGTAGCCGCCGCCAGCAGCAGAATTTGAAACAGCACCTGGTAAGGATAGCAGAAATGAAGCGTTACAAAAGCGATGACCAGGAGCGCCGAAAATCGCTGCAGCACCCACGCCCACATACCCACATACGTAGCGCGCCATTCCGTCGCACTCATCACTTCACGCTTCCGCTCCATGCCCGCAGCACCTGTTTCTCTCATCACCCTTTACTCCTTCTTGTCGAACAAAATCGCGACTTCAATTTCCGCTGAGTCGATCCGCCGCAGGCCCCACCGCCTCGGGTTCAGGCTGCTGAGGTACGCAGCCAGAGCATCAACATCCTTTTCCTCAAGATGGTAGGTAACCATAGCCCCTTTCTTCCCCAGGGTCAGGTCGGGGTCACGGAGAAGATCCTTCAACCAGCGCCTATCCCGCTTCGCACCCACCCGCCAAAGGTCCGGTGCCGCCTTCATACCGTAACCGAGAATACTATGACAGCTCGAACAGCTGTTCTTCTTGAAGAGCGCCGCCCCGGCCAGCTCTCTGTCTGTGAGCTGCCGATTAGGACCGATATATTTGTCAGGCACCGGGGTAGAAAAAAATCCCGTCATCGTAAGATACACAAGCAGTATCGCCGCCGTAACGCCAAGCGGCGCAGCAAACGGACGCCTGCTCAACATCCTCTGCGGATTTCGATCGTACAACGGCAGCGCGATCAGAAATAGAAACACAGCCACGGGGATAAGTGTCGTTCCGATGATAATCCATGGGCCCTGGAAAAGCTTCAGGATCTGGTAATAAAAAAGAAAATACCATTCCGGCCGCGGCACCGCGCTGCTATCCAGCGGTGCTGCCGGCTCTGCTGCCGGTACACCGGCATATCGCGCGAGAGCGATAAGGCTACCGAGGGCTACTAGCCACATTGCCATATCCTTGCTGACGTGGCACGGAAAGAATGGCTGGGTTTCCTTGTCAGCTTCCGTGCCTTTCGGCGGAGGCCCCATTTCACCATGATGCTGAACCAGCAGCAGGTGACTCCCGACAATCACCACCAGCAATCCAGGTATCAGCAGTACGTGAAAGGCATAGAAGCGGGTCAACGTGATCGCACCGACCTCCGTACCTCCCAACAGTCTGGCCGCCCAAGAGCCAACCAATGGTACCGAATCAACAATGAAGATCGCTACAGTGGTTGCCCAGTATGATATATTACTCCACGGAAGCAAATACCCGGTAAAGGCCATCCCCAGTGTGAGGAAAAGAAGCATCACACCGGTCATCCAGGTCACCTCATTGGGTCGCTTGTAGGTGGCATGACAAAACGTTCTGAACACATGGATCACGACCACCAGCACCATACCTGAGGATCCCCTGTAATGCATTCCCCGGATCAGCCATCCCAGCCTCATTTCGTTCTCAATATACTCAACGCTGCGAAACGCCTCTTCCGGGCTCGGCGTGTATGAACATGCCAGGAGAAACCCGGTCACCGCCTGCACAAAAAACAGGAACAGCGCTATCGAGCCCAGCGTATACCACCACCCGATTCGCTTCGGAACCTGTTTGTACAGCACTTTTTCCTTGACCGAATCCCATCCGGTCCGCTCGGCCAACCAGCTGCTCATGAGCATCCCTCTATCATTACGCTCATTGATTCATTGCCAATTCCATCCCGCCCATGCCTGCAGACCGCGAATAGACACCGCATCTCAGATAAGAGTGGGAAGTTCTCCCTAGCTTATACTATCCACCTGATCAACAATGCAAACCCATCGTCTGACGCAACCATTATCCCTTTACATACAGAATCCCCCCTTCAACTTTGTGGCTAATACGACGAAGCGGCCGTGGAGGGGGCCCCATGGTCACCTTTCCTTCCCGGTCAAACCCTCCGCCATGGCACGGGCATAAGAAATTTCGGATTGCAGCATCCCAACGGCACGAGCACCCTAAATGGGTACAGGTGGGATCGAGTACGATCAGCCCATCCGTCTGTGTCTGCACCAGGTAGGCTCGCTTTTGCACCTCTCGATACCTCCCCTGCTCCCAGCGCCGTACCGGGTATATGATCTCCTTCGGCTCTCCGTTCCCGTCTGTTTTGCTGCTGTCCGCGAGCGCAATCCAGTTTTCTTCCTCGTTATGCGCCGCAGTGCCCAACAGTATCTCTCCAGCCACTCCTAACATCGCCGCTGCGATAAGAGCTCCACCTCCGGCCACAAGTGCCTCTAATATCCGCCTACGTCCTCTGTCAATTCTCTGTTCCGACTCCGCCGCATCTTCCGCTTGTAGTTTAGCCTGATGCTCATTACTTCGATGAGCCTGCAGTCGATGCAGCACCGCCTGCCGCTTCAAGTCCTGGATCGCTTCCGTCGGGCTTAGGCCCTTGGGACATACTTCAGTACAGTTAAGCTCCGTGTGGCATCGCCAGATCCCTGTTTCAGCGATCAATCCTAACAGCCGATTCCGCCCTTCGGCATCCCGGGTGTCCCGCAACCGTGCATCAGCCCAGGTAAACGCAAAAGGACCGGGAAACTCCGGCTCCCAGCAGACCATCGTACAGGCTGCATAACACGCTCCACACAATATACATTCCACGAGACCCGTGAGCTGTTTTCGCTCCTCAACCGTCTGACAGAACTCTTTTCCCTCCGGGAAGGTTTTAGGAATAAGAAACGGAGCGATGGACTCATACTTCTTGTAAAATCGCTCCATATCCACCACCAGATCCTTCATTACCGGCAGGTGCGCCAGTGGCTCAATTCGTATTTCGGTACCGCTCAGATTTTCAATCAGCGTTCGGCATGCAAGTCTATACTCCCCATTAATCTTCATAGCGCACGAGCCGCAAACCGCCGCCCGGCATGAGGACCGGAATGACAAGGACGGATCATCGTTCTCCACAATATAGTACAGTCCTTCCAGCACAGTCATACCCGGCTTGACCGGAACAGTGTACCGGGCATACCGGGGCTCCTCATCAATCGCTGGATCGTATCGAAACACTCTGAAAGTAGCCATGGTCTTAGGGCTTCTGAATTTGTTAATAACGTAAAGTAAGAAGTTAGAAATGAGAAGTGAGTACAAGCCTCCGAACGCGGTCCAGGTTGATCGCAGAAGAAACAAAGCGCATTGATTGTAAGAGCGAACTCCCCTTTGCCCCATGTCTCCCCTCTTTCCAAAGAGGGGTTCGGGGCAGTTCACGGCTCAAGAGCGCTTCAACACGCTGCAGGGTGCACATCTCCCGCTCACCCAGGAGATATTCGGCATGCGAGTTTCATACGAGGAGATCCTTCCCTGGTACCCAGCCTGCGTATGAAATCACCGGCAGGCAAGAAGGACATTTCTTACTCTTAACTCCTAACTCCTTACTCTTCACTCTTCACTGTTTCCTGGCGCTGAGGGCGTAGGGGAAAAAGGATTTTCACCGCGAGGAATCACGCCGAAGGCGTGATGACGTCGCAATCTCCTAAACCCTTTTTTCCACGTGCGCAGCCCTTCGGCAAAGCCAGCACTGAGCTCGTCGAAGTGCTCAGGGCAGGCTCTCCTGCGAGAGAAAGAGTTTCATACGAGACGTGAAAAACAAGAAGACTTCTGCTTCTGGCCTCAGCCGCAGGCGGCGCCTCCTGCCCCTTCCTTCCTGTATCGCTCAGTACTTCCGCTCCTCAGGCCGCCACTTCGTTATCGTCACCGGCTTGTAGAACAGCTCCGGTCCTTCCTCGGTATAGCGGGCCAGTGTATGTCGAAGCCAATTCCGGTCATCCCGTTCCGGAAAGTCGGTTCGATAATGTGCGCCCCGGCTTTCCTCACGAGCAAGGGCACCGAGAATAATTACTTCGGAGACATCAAGGTTGGCGGCAATCTCGAGGGTCCACATCTTGTCAAAGTTGAATGTGCCGCCTCCCCAGACAGGCCGAATGTTCCGAAAACGATTCTTCAGCTCCTTGACCTTCTCCAACGCATCTTCAAGCTGATCCCGGGTCCGGAAAATCTGCACGCTGGAATCCATGATCGCATACAGATCGTCCCGGATACGATACGGGTTTTCGCTGCCCCCACGGTTAAAAAGTTCTTCCAGCTCCTTTCGCTTTCCTTCCAGCGCCTCCCGCACCAAAGCATCCTCCCGCACCACACCCTTGCCCGACACTTCCTCTCCTGCAACTCTTCCCGCTCGGGCACCAAAGACAATGCAGTCCAGCAAGGAATTCCCTCCCAGCCGATTTGCCCCGTGAACGCTCACACATCCGCACTCTCCAGCTGCATAAAACCCTTGCAGCTCCGTTCTTCCCTCAGCGTCGCAATCGATGCCACCCATCGTATAATGCTGCGCCGGCTGCACTGGTATCGGCTCGCTGATTGGCTCCAGTCCCAGGAAGTTCAAGCAAATCTCTCGAATTCCCGGCAGGCGATCGATGATCTTTTCTTTTCCCAGATGCCGGAGATCGAGATACACATAGTCTCTGCCATCGATCCCACGACCTTCAGTGATTTCCGTCTGAATCGAACGCGACACCACGTCCCGCGGAGCAATTTCCATGGAGACAGGAGCGTAGCGCTCCATAAATCGCTCGCCATTCCCATTAAGCAGATATCCTCCTTCTCCCCGGCAGCCTTCGGTCATGAGAATATTCTTGCCGATAATACTGGTGGGATGAAACTGCTCGAACTCCATGTCCTTAAGCGGCACACCAGCCCAGTAAGGAAGAGTTATGCCCAATCCGGTGGAGGTATACGAGTTTGTCGTCTTTCCGTAGATTCGTCCCGAACCTCCAGTGCCAAAAATCACTGCCCGGCCCAAGAATACGACTAAGTCGCCGGTATGCATATTGTGAGCAATAAGGCCATGGCAGGTGTCTTCCCGTACTATCAGACCGACTACGTAATACTCTGCATACAGCCTGATTCGCTCCTTCATGCTGAGATACTTTTGAAAAAGCGTATGGAGCATAAAATGGCCGGTGCGGTCCGCACCATAACACGTTCTCGGATACCCTCCTCCGCCAAAAGGCCGCTGCGCAATCGTACCCCCTTCGCACCGTGAGAACGGCATTCCCCAGTGCTCCAGTTCGATTACGCGCTGCGTCGCCTCAGCCGTCATAAGTTCGATGGCATCCTGATCTCCCAGAAAATCGCTCCCCTTAACTGTATCATAGGCATGCCGCAGCGGTGAATCATCGGCACTGTCGGGGTTATTGCACAGGGCCGCATTGACTCCGCCTTGCGCTTCAGCGGAATGGGACCGGGTGGGAAAGAGCTTTGATATCCATCCAATATCCGCTCCTCGCTGTGCCGCTTCCAAGACTGCGCGCGTTCCCGCTAACCCGCCGCCCACTACCAGAAGCTCATGTGTGTAATAGTTCATTGTGTTTCTTCACCAGACCTTGGCCACTGGCCCTTCTCCACTGACAGCGAATCACCTTCAACCTTCCGCATCAGCGCTTATCAGCATCCTGTGGCAGCGGTACCTCATAGGCGATTTGGAGGAAGGAAGGATTATCTCCCCGATCGATTGCGAGCAGATTAATTTTCATCTCTCCCGACACCCAGTCAGCTTCGATTACTTTTAAAAGGGTCTTGCTTTCATCGTATCGTGCTTCTTTTCCGTACTGTGATCGCAGCATTGCCACCAGCTCCTCAGCCAGAGGGCGGACGGCATTAAACGATCGAGGCTCCTTTAAGGAGAGCTCAACCACGGTTAATTTCCGATTGTGAAAGAAAAAGCCGGCCACAAACTGGTGAGTGAGAATTTCGGCAGATTCCAGTCGCACCAGTTCGTGGACCTTTCCATCTTTGAGTTTGCGACCATGAGGTATTTTCTTTGCGTTTGGAATCACGCTCACAACCTCCTCGGGAGACATCCCGCAGGCAGCTCCCTCCCACAGTGTTTGCGAAAGACCCTCACCGGAATCGGAGAGCATGCCAGCAATGAGAATTGTGAGCAGCAGTTTTTTCATGGTGGGATTCTCTTTCCCCTTCATTAAGGGTATTCACTTCCTCCCTCATATGCGTGTCAAGGGTACTTCAGGCAGGACCGACACGCGGATTTTTCTCCAATTTTACACAGTACATTCCCGAGCTGAATGATACTCCTCAAACTATAAAACGGTAGAAACTGATCCAGGAACGGCAAAGCCGTTTTCATTCCCATACAGGAAGGTTCATACCGGGGGCTGCTCAACAGCGGATTGAGCCAGATGAGATAATGCGAATTTCTTCTCAGTCTGCTCATCTCCTTAGCCAGAAGCTCTGGATCTCCGCGGTCCCATCCATCACTTATCATAATGACAACAGCTTTTCTGCCGAGCAACAGGGGAGCATACGCTTTGTTAAAGGTGCCAAGGCATTCGCCGATCCTCGTTCCGCCTGACCAGTCCAGCACAACTTTGGAAACGGCATTCAGTGCTTGATTCAATGACCTCCCTCGCCTGAGTGCCGCCGATATCCGGTTGAGCCGGGTACCGAACACAAACGTTTCTACTGTGTCAAGTGATTTCTGCATACTATACAGAAATTGCACAAATGAGCGACTGTATTGCTCCATCGAGCCGCTAATGTCGCACAATATGATGATCCGGGCCTTGCTCACATCCCTGCTCTTCCACATCAGACGGATGGGATTGCCGCCAAGGTGAATAGTCTTTCGCAGCGTCCGTCTCAGATCGAATATTTCCTTTTCGGCGGCAAACGCATTCTTGCGCCGGCTTTCACAAATTTTTATCTTCTGGACAATGAGACAAACCGCCTTCCTGATTTCCTCCAGATCGTCATCAGTATACGCGGCAAAATCTTTTTTCTCTAACACCTCAGTGGAGCTGTATCGCATTTCCTCCTGGGATGTCGCACCATCCTTTTCTGGGGAAGGATCAGACCGCTTGGACGATGTATTTTTTTCACCCTCTCGCTTCCCGGAAGCCGCAGTCTCTTGTGGAAACTCATTGCCGAGGCTCTGGTCAGAAGGAATTCTTTTATATTGGTCGGGATCAAAGCTGGCCCAGTGGGTTACAAAGAGCTCATCAAAGACAGGAAAATCTTCTGCTTTCGATAGAAGGATTGTTCTCAGGGTAGCATGAAAATCGTCATAGTTGGAAACATCGATGAACCGTAAGGCGCGGTAGCAGTCAATCTCCTGGTCAAGAGTAACGTTGACTTTCCTTTGCCTAAGCTTGCGGCAAAAGGAAGAGAGGGAAAGGAGGAAATCCGCATCGAAGTGCTCTGACACGTTCGCCATAACAAGCAACTCTGATCGCTAGAAGCAACCCGCTGAAGGCATTAGCTCCAATTTGCGGCGAAAGGCTTCTTGATCTTCGCGGAACTTGAAAATGCACCCCAGCGTCTCTTCGACAACGTCTTTATCGATTACTGTTCTGTTTAACGCGATGAGCGCTTCAGCCCAATCCAATGTTTCGGAGATGCCGGGCTTTTTGCTAAGATCCATCTCCCGAATCCGTTGCATCATCGTGCATATCTGTTTCGCCAGCTCGCCTTGCATACCCGGAACCCTCGCTTTAATGATCGCCAGCTCTTTATCAAGAGAGGGATAATCAATCCAATGATAGAGACATCTCCGTTTGAGTGCATCGTGCAGCTCTCGGGTGCGATTGGAGGTGATAACAACGAAGGGACGCTGCCTGGCTTGTATTGTTCCAATCTCCGGGATCGTAATCTGAAAGTCGGAGAGCACTTCCAGCAGAAAGGCCTCGAACGCCTCATCTGATCGATCAACCTCATCAATCAACAGCACCACGCGCTCTGGAGACTGCGCCTGAATGGCTTCCAGCAGCGGTCGCTTGTGGAGAAATCGCTCACTAAAAATTGTTTTCTCAAGCTGAGGGTCACAGCCGCTTTCCTTTTGAGATCCGATCAACTGAATTTCCAGCATCTGCCTGGCGTAGTCCCACTCATACAGAGCGTGTTCTGCATCCAGCCCTTCATAACACTGGAGCCGGATTAATCGGGTTTGAAGAACCTGGGCAACAATCTTGGCAACTTCGGTCTTCCCAACTCCTGGTTCTCCCTCAATCAAGATCGGCTTTTTCAACGCATATCCCAGATAGACAGCTGTAGCCAGCGGCCGGTCACAGATATACCCTGCTTGCTCCATAAGAGTTTGAACATCGTCAATTGTCTTGAACATCAACCTACCTCATGTGCGACATGTTGTTTTCCCCTCGGTACAATCACAGGGGAACACTGCTTCCATAATTGTATTCCCCCTGATTGCTGCCCGCTGGATTCGAATTACTTCAATCGCTACAATCTCCTTTTCCACATCACGGCTTCGCGGCAATGCTCACCGCCACCTTACAGATCCTGGCATCGATTCTCTTTTTTGCCACCGCTCCTTAGCTTTTCGCTCCCCATAGTACCACGATTGCTCGTGGCAGTGAAGCGTACACCTAAAACCCAATACTATTCGGCGATTCATATCCCGTCCCATTCAGCCAGTCATCGCGCAATGTGTGGCCCTTTTCCTTTTCCGAGTGAAATACCAAACATATCCTGCTGGCAAGACTCCGTTTACGCCCGCTACTACCGTATATCCCGGAACGATGTTTTCAGGCCCAAAAACACAGTCATGAAGCTCTAAATAGCCTCCTTGCGCAGCCTTTCATGACGTATCACGAATACTTGCCACACACTGGCCCGGAGACTCCCTCGTTCATACGAGAGAAAACATCGTGGGCGTGAGATGTTGTATTATTATAACACAGGCTGAGATATTAGGGGAGAAAGGGGACTGAAGAACCGAAGGATCGAACTTAGTCCCTCAATCCCTTTCTCCCTCAGTTTCTGCCACCCTTTTCTCCTGCGGCTCCGCTGCCTGTAACCTCCTCCTTTCCTCCAACGACTGATTAGCATGAGAAGCAAAAATGTTTTCGGCAGGTTTCGCTTGACAGGCAACAGACTTCTCCGAGAAGGATGAGAACATCCATGAAACGAGTAGCTGCAATCATCACAATCATACTGTATCTTGTTTTCAGCGTAAGCTCCGGTTTTGCCGATTCGCGAAACGGCGGCCATTCTCGTAGCCATGGCGACCGCGAGAGCACCAGCGCAAAGCATACCAGTCAGAATGACAGGAACTCGACCAAAACTGATAGACACCCTTCTGAACACAAGGGGCATAGTTCCAAAAGCGGTAGACCATCGGTCACATTCCAGAACCGTTCATCCAGAAGCAGTGCGCCTTCACCGAAAGGCGCCGAACGCTCTTTTCCTCACAACGCCTACGTCTCTAAAGCCGGCAAGTCGTCAATCACCCCTGACGATCATTCCGCCAGAGGGAGCAAATATTCACCGAAAACAAACGGGAGCCCCTCTCACCACAGTTCGCACGTCTCTCGGAGCAGCAACCCGTCGCCGGCCTTTAATCATCACGCATCCGGGACGACCCGGCATACCAGCAAGATCAATCAGACCCCTGCAAAGCATGACCGTCACCCTTCAAGGACCAGCAAGCCGCCGGTTACTTTTGGGGATCGTTTCCCCAAAGGCAGCGTAACGATCGCTAAAAGCTCCGAATTCAGGGTCAAGCATGATGATCATTCATGCAAGCATCACGATCATTCCGGCAAACATCAACATCATGCAGGCAAGCACAATCATTGTTCTGGCAAGCATGACGATCACTGGAGCAAGCATCATCATTCAGACAAAGGCCATGGCTGCTCCGGTGATAAACACCACACCGCTCACCACCGGGGCCATTCATACAAACATAATAAATGTTACGATGACGATGGTGGATGTGGGATTGCTCAAGGTATTTTTATCGGTGCAATTGGCTGTCCCGCTCTCTCTTCGGCGTTGAGAGTCCCGAACCAAACGATTATTATTGAGGAACCGATTACGATTGTACAGCCGTACTATATTGCCACGTACGCTGACCAAACCGTTGTCGTGACCGCCTCAGCCTTGAATGTCCGCTCCGGTCCGGGATACGACTTTCCGATAATCGGCCTTCTCGATCAGGGAGACGGCGTGATAATATACGGATATGACACTTCTTCCGAATGGCTCTATGTACAGCTCCCCTCGGGAGATTTTGGGTGGATACTAGCCCACTACACCGCCCCCCTTAATGCTTTCCAGTGCGGCTAAGCGAAACTCTCTCCTTCGCGTCGAACTTTGAGTCCCATCCCAGGTAGCCTTTCCGCTCCGTAAGCCACATCCTATTCCCGCATATCTGCCTCGAACCTCCCGCTGAACACTGGATCTCACGTCCTTCGCTTCCAGCGCACGTTTTGCCGTCCCGATATCAGTACTGTCCTTGGCAGGGTCACATACTGTGCCCGCGAACATCTAAATACCACCTTACCTCGACAATTTTCTGCTTTCACTGTATTGAGTGGATGCTCATCTCTGTTTTTCTTATTGGAATTGAGCGTTTTGTTCGCTATAATTATTTTTATACGGCATTCATGTTCTGTGATTCATCTGACCGGTTGAGAACCTCACGATCCGCCTCACACCGGTAGTATTGTACAGTTCCCTTTTCATGAGCCGTAAAAGATCGGCTTCTGCCAGATACCGCGTCTGCGTTGATCACCCAAGGGGAAATAGACTCCCATAAGGAGGAGAGTCCGTGAAAAACTACATACTTGTCGTTTTGATTGCGGTGCTTCAGGCACCCTTTTCCCTCCCTTGTCACTACGGATGGACCTATGATTGGACTGAAGTCAATGAAGTGATGAAGGATCTAACCCAGGCAGCCAAACTCGAAGGAGCGGCGCTGCTTGTTGCCGACGACTTCAACGAGGCTACCAAAGAGCCTGTACTCGCGTACGAAAATTACCAGAACGGCTATACCAGAAATACCGAGCGTTGCGTGTACTCGGCTACCAAATGGTTGACGGCAACCGTCATCATGAAGATTGCCGGGCCGGACCTCGAACAAACGTTAATCTCCGATTGGTTCGACAACGGTTGGGATACGTATCCGAAGAACGAGATTACCCTTGAGCAGTGTCTCTCGCATACCTCAGGGCTGCCAAAAGACAGTCCCATCCTCAATAATTGCAGCATAAATTTTTATGATGAAGTAGTACGGTTAGGCGACTTACCATTGGACGCTGAGCCCGGTACTCAGTTTTGCTACGGCGGCGTTTCTTACCAAGTCGCCGGCAGCGTTGCCGAGCAACGAGTGCAGGACCTCTATGGATCGGAGTATCATTTCTGGCAGCTTTTTCGCGACTCTATTGAAGTCCCCCTCGGCATTGAAATTCCCGGGCGCAATGACGGCATGGGCTGGGTCTGTTCTTTTGGCGAAATAAAACAAAACAAGGCATGGACCCCTCGCATTGGCGGCGGGCTTGTTACCACGCCATTCGATTATATGAGGTTCTTGGCTGCTTTCCTTGAAGATAGTATTCGCACCTCCGGCACTCCGATTCTCCTCCCCAGGGAGCACATCGACTCCATGCGAACACCAAGAACAAGTGCCATGCCGAGGTGTTCGGACCGGGGAATGAATGCGGAATATGGCATCGGCTGCTGGCTGCCTCACTCCGGTATTGAAAACGATTTCGGATACGTGATGAGCAGTGATGGCGCGAAGGGAACGATCCCCTGGATCAACTGGAAGCTCGATCCTCCTTATGCTGCTCTGTTTTTTACCGATGCGTATATAGAAACTGTTCAAAACCGGGTCTGGTATAACCTTGTACCTGCTGTGAACGCTGCTTACGGCGATTATTCGGTGCTGTTCATGTCTGGATTTGATAGCGATGAAGCATGGCCGGGTTACTGGACCGTCAATCCCAAAAGCGAGAATGCTCAAGGCACCACCATGCTCACACCTCATTTGGGCGATCGTTCCTGTTATCTCAAAGGAGCTTCCGGTGTTACCCGCAGAGGCTATATCATGAAAACGCTGGATACCAGCGCTTACTGTCAGGTGATTCTCAAGTACACTGCCAAATCGACATCGGACAGCATTCTTCAGGTACAGTACTCGGTGCTGTCAAATCCCCGGGTGAATAGCGACGCTGACTGGAAGGCGATTGAAACATACGAAGACGCTGAATGGAATACGAACTGGGGTTACCTTCCGGCAGGGAAGCGGAATGTGAAGATTCTCTTCAGGTGCAATGAAGCCGCCAGAAGTGCCTGCAGTTATGTTGATCACGTCGTTGTCCTCGCCAGATAGCCGGTCTCGCTTTTTTTCCGGACACCACCCGTGCTGACTCTCAAATAAGGCTGTC
>Ga0116143_10001853_pt1 | contig 24401 bp, 20 predicted proteins | sample AD_UKC034_MetaG_FD_89745 | JGI IMG/M metagenome (GOLD analysis project Ga0116143, IMG submission 89745) | Active sludge microbial communities of municipal wastewater-treating anaerobic digesters from USA - AD_UKC034_MetaG | ecosystem: Engineered > Bioreactor > Anaerobic > Digestate | place: USA...
AACAAGTTTGATTACTTAGATTGTAAAAAACTTTATCTTCCTCTGCTAATGTCATATCTCTAATGGCAATTTTTTGTAAATCAACTGCTGTTGATACTGCATTGGCAGCTAAAGCATCCTGTATATCTAATTGATGTAACTTCTGTAATGTTGAAGCTGAAATACTCATTAAAACAATTCCAACAACACCAGACACAGATATCGCTATCAATGCTTCAACAAATCCCAATCCTTTGTATTTTTTCTTTAATATTTTCATTCTCTATATGAATTAATTTCATCAGCTATTCCATATCTAACATATTTAACACCGTTAACTTCTATACAATTAGGATCACTTGCTCCACACTTTTGATCTAGCTCTGTGTATACATGATGAATTACAGTTCCAGAAAGGGGATATACAGTAACAACATCAAATTTTGAACTATAATCTCTTTTGATAACAATATCTAATGTCTTTGTTTCATCAAAGTTGCCATTTGAATCATAATTAACTGGATAACCATTAGACTCGTATATAAATGCCCTACCAGTAACTGCTTCAAAAACAAGATATCTTCCTCCACTGAATGTTATATTATCAAATTCTGATATTACTCCAGAAGGCAAATCGTTTAATGAAACAAGGGAAGATATTTTATCTTGACAGGATGTAGTAATATTTATAGGAACATAACCGTTATAAAATGTGTTTTCAAGAACTGGTTCGTCAGGATCAGGTACCGGATCAGTTGTAGATGTTCTACAACACTTGTTATTAGGATCACATTTATCAGATTCAACATAGGAGCTACATAGACAACATTTATCCGTTATTGAACAATATGTGCTTGAACGATATGAGCTACAGTAACAACACTTGTCTGTAGTCCTGCAATAGGGACTTGAATAATATATACACCTACAACAACTAGGATATTCACAATAATAACTTGGACATGAACGACTCTGATAACATGTGGTGCATTGTTGGGGCGGAGGATAAGGATATGGGTCAGGGGATGGATATGGGTAAGGATCTTCAATTATTATTGCATACTCCTCGCTAGATGTTGATACTCCCAATACATCATCAACTTTAATTGGATCTCCAATCTTTGAATTAGCATCCCACCCTAATATCTCAGATTTTGTTACTTCATTACCAAAATCCTCAAAAGGTGAACACCATTTAAAGAATGGACCCGAGCCACCCACAGATGATAAACTACCAAAATCAATACCAATACCATATATCCAATTACTCTCCTCTTCCTTTTTTAACAACATTGCTTTTAATCTAGCACTACGTATATCCTGTTTAATAGTCTCTACTGTTTCTCTTGCAATCATTGTTTCTCTAGTACCTAAGTATCCACCAATACCTATTGCTCCAAGAATAATGAAAAGAGTAATAACTACTAAAAGCTCTAAGAGAGTATACCCAACTAATCTTTTTATCCTAATTTTCATGGACAGTTATATATAACTATAGATATATATAATTTAACAGAATTTCAAGAACTACTCAATACACTAAAAATCTTTTAATCAAAAAGAAATATCTTATCTAACAAATTAGATACAAACGAATTTGATAAAAATAGAACAACTAAAGATGCGTACATAAATGGAAGTAGGGGGATAGCAGTCTTAAATGATGCTTTCTTAAGTAATACTCTTACAACTGCATATATACATGTAATGATAAGAAAGATATATATAAATCCAATATACAAACTCATATTTAAAAATATACTTAACCCTATTAATACAAGTATATCTCCTATACCAAAGGGCTTTCTCATCAGCTTGCTTAAGACAAGTATAAATAGTGATAACCCTATACCTACAATTAATGCGTTATCAACTATAATATCTTTTATTAATAAAATAACAAAGAAATATATAACAGAGAGTATTAAAAATACATTTACTAATACCTGAGGTATTCCTTTGTATATCCTATCAAAATATGAAAATGAAAAGAAAAATATTAATACAACATATAGAGCAGGCGATAGAGAAAAGTAATATATACTACTAAAACCAATACCAAGTAGTAATTCAGATATTGGATAGCATATTGGTACTCTATATCCACATTTAGAACATTTTCCTTTAAATATTAAAAAGGATACTACAGGTATTAACTCATATACAGATAAATACTTACCACACTTTTCACAATGAGAGCCCTTAATAAATATATCTGGATATTTATATCCATTATCTATTCGATATAGTAGAGCATTAAAGAAACTAGCTAATACTAAACCTAATATAAATGTTAAGAATGTAAAATATATATGCATTCCCTATTATACATATCTATAGTAATTATAAAAGAGAAACCCCCTCAGAAGAGGGGGTTTTCATAGACCATACCAAAATATCTTCGCAAATTTTATACTGGTTGACCAACATAAGTACAATCACCTACAGCTGTCGTTCCAAAAAGGCCATCCTCGTTATCCCAGTCCTGTATCAATGTCCACTCTCCCGCTGCGGGACAATCTATTGGAGTTTCTGCAACCTTTACATCTTTACCCTCTACTACGGGTGCTCCGTCTGCACCAAATGCATTCCCACTACAGTAAAAACCTCTACCATCTTCATCTCCCGCTCCACCTTTTGAAACACATATCATAGCAGATTTTGTATCGGTCCAATAGTAATATGTTGCATCTGTTCCACCTTCAAATTCTCCCTTTGAAAGATAACTATTTAATAGTCCACCATCAGCTAAAACTGTCTCCCAGTCAGTCACCAGAGGATACTCTCTTTCATCTGTCATATATGCTTGTACTGCTACAAACAACTTATCTGCAGCATCCTGATGTGCTACATCGTTTGCTCTATTGATAGCAAACCTTCCTGCAGTAATACCTACCGCCATAAGTATAATGATTATACCCATTACGATAAGCATTTCTACTAGCGTAAAACCTGAATATTTTCTATTCATAATGTTTTTTAAATATAAAATAATTTATATATATAAGTTATACGATTAAATTCATAAAGTCAACTACCATACCCATTACCTCTGACAACTGGAACATAGGCATATATATACCTAAAGATATAAAAGCAATAGCTAAACCCATTAAGATAAGGAAAACTGGCTCTAATACAGATGACATATTCTCAGTAGCAACATCAACCTCATCTTTGTAATACTCAGCTACCTTAGCAAGTACATTATCTAACTCTCCCGTTTCTTCCCCAACAGCTATCATACTACTAACAATTAAAGGGTAGTATTCACTCCTTGCAATAGGTAAAGCTAAAGAGCCACCTTTCTCCACCTCCTTCTTTGCTTCCATTACTACTTCTCTAAACATCTGATTATTTAGAGACAGAGCAGTAAGTTCTAATGCCCTAATTATTGATAAACCACTACTAAGTAACAAACCTAACAACCTAGTAAACTGAGCTATCTGCATCTTACTAATAATTATTCCTACAATAGGCATCTTAACTAATATTTTATCCTTTGTTCTAGAACCATTAGGAGTATCAACCCACACCTTATAACCAATAACCAAACCTAATATCGCTACTAGCACTGCCCACCAATATCCAACAAAGAAATTACTCATATCCATAAGGAACTTTGTTATCCATGGAAGCTCTGCATCAAACTCTGAGTATATCTCACTCATTGATGGAACTAATACAAACATCATAAGAAGCATAACACCTACAATTACTACTAAAAGAATCATAGGGTAGGTGAGTGCAGATTTAAGTTTTGCCTTTAATTTTTTACTCTCTTCTAACTCAACTGCTAGTTTATCTAATATGTCATCTAAATTACCACTAGATTCTCCTGCCTCTATTAGGTTAATTGCTACTTCATCAAAAACCTCATCAGCACCTCTAAAAGACTCTGCTAAACTCTTTCCAGATTCCACAGAGGTTTTAACCTGAGATATTATCCTTCTGAAAGCAGCATTCTCTATCTGTTGTTCCATAACCTGTAAACCTCTTGTTAACGGTAAACCAGCACCTACCATTGTAGCCAACTGTCTCATAAACACGACCTTCTCTTTCATTGGTATACCACCAATGTTTATCTGTCCCAACTCTTCTAAATCTATAGTAGCTTGCTCTTTAATACTTACAATAACTAACCCTTTGTCCTGTAAAATTTCTGCTAATGCTTCAGCATCTCTTGCCTCCATTTTCCCCTCTATTTCTTTACCCTTATTATCTCTAGCAGAGTATGTAAATTTTGCCATAATTAACTCTTTAATAATCTTAATACTTCCTCAGGAAATACTGCATACTCCTGAGCTTTTTGAACAGATATGACACCCTCTCTAACTAAATTGACCAATGATTTCTCTAAAGAAACCATCCCTATATCTGAACTTGTTCTAATTACATTATCTATCTGATGAGTCTTAGCTTCTCTAATCATATTCTTAATTGCAGGACTTGCAATCATAATCTCAGATACAGCCCTTCTTCCTCCTTTATCCAAAGGTATTAACCTTTGTGCAACAATTGCTTCTAATATGTTTGAAAGTTGTAATCTAATCTGTGGCTGTTGATTATTAGGGAACACATCAATCATTCTATCCACTGTCTGAGCTGCGCTATTAGTATGTAGTGTAGCAAATACCAAGTGACCTGTTTCTGCTAAAGTAATTGCTGCTGCAATAGTTTCATAATCTCTCATTTCACCTACTAATATTACATCTGGGTCCTGTCTTAGAGCACTTCTAAGTGCAATTGCCCAAGAGTGTGTATCATCATTCATCTCTCTTTGATCTATTAGAGCTTTTTTACCTTCGAATACATATTCAATTGGGTCTTCTATTGTAACAATGTGACAAAATCTTGTGGTATTTATCTCTTCTAATATAGCTGCAAGAGTTGTACTTTTACCATGACCTGTTGGACCTGTTACAAGTATAAAGCCCTGTTTTAATTGTGCAAACTGATGATAGATATTTGGTAACATTAGTTCATCAATACTTCTTACACGAGAAGGTATTAATCTAAAAGCAGCTGCAAGATTCTTTTTTGTATAGTAAGCATTTATTCTAAATCTTGCAGGCATATCTCCTTCATGAAAGTAGGCTAAATCTATCTCCCTATTAACCTCTAAAAGCTCTTTCTTTTCATCCGAAAGAACAGGAAATATTAACTCCTCTGCTTGCTCAGGTGTAATAACTTGATCACTAATCTCTTTTAGCTCCCCATCTATTCTAATAATGGGGGGATAACCAACGGTAATATGCAAATCTGAGGCATTATTCTGTATTGCATATCTTAAGAGTTCATCTATTTTTGTAGTATCAGAAACCATCATTGGGGCTTGCTCCTCTTGAGATACTTCATCAAGTGGTTTGGCCAAATTATCTTTCTTAGGATTTCTTATTAAGGCTTTAGGAACTTTCTCTCCAGGTATAATATCTTGCAAGTTATTATCAACAACTCCCTTAAGTGTACCATCTGGATTAAAATCGTTAATAGGGGTTGCCTCTTGAATATTGCTTAAGTCTTGAGGAACTTCAACAGGAGCAGGGGTTAATATTGAACTTGGGATTTCTGGTTCAGGAATAGGTGCAGATGGAGTTTCAGCAACAGGCTCTTGTACAGGAGCAGATATATCAACTGTTGGTACTGGCTCAGGAGTAACTTCTGTTTTTGGCTCAACTGGAGGAATTGGAGTTTGAACATTTGCAATATCTGGTGTGATAGTAATGGGTGTATCTGTAGAGCCATTTAAATTCTTAATCTGAGATGCTAAGTCCTGAAGTATCTTATCGTCAGAAGGAGTAGGGGTTGTACTTGTAGTATTTGGTTGCAAAACAGCACCTTGAGGTGATGAATTCTGTTGATTTGTTGCAATACCTTGGGACACATCTGGGTATGGTATTGTAGTATTTTGGGCAGTACTGTTATCCATTCTTTTTCATTATATCCTAAAATTATTCTTTTGACACCCTTAGGACTTCTTCTATTGTAGTGATACCTTCTAAAACTTTCAAGAATCCGTCCTGAATCATTGAAATCATACCGTTTTCTTTAGCTTCTTTTTCAATATCTTGTGCTGTTACATTTTGCATAATCATTCTACTAATCTTATCTGTAACATCCAACACCTCAAATATACCAATTCTACCTGAGTATCCTGAACCACCACATCTATCACAACCAGCACCCTTGTAAATATATACAATTGGTTGTCCGTCTGGTCCAACCTCTGGCTGTTTTAAAACTGCAGAGCCTTCTTCTCCCTTTGTTTTTTTAGCATTAATTACCTGTGTTAAATATTTAACCAAATCAAAACTCTTAATACCAGATAATTCATTTACTAAATCTTTTAACTCTTCTGGGGAAGCGGGAACCGCCTGTATACAGTGTGTACATATTTTTCTTGGCAAACGCTGAGCAGCAAGAACACGCAGAGTTGATGCAAGAAGGTATGGTTCCATACCCATATCAAGTAATCTTGGTACTGCAGCAGGTGCACTGTTTGTGTGAAGAGTAGAAAGTACTAAGTGACCCGTTAAGGATGCTTGTATAGCAAGCTCTGCAGTCTCTTGGTCTCTTATCTCTCCAACCATTACGATATCAGGGTCCTGTCTTAATACAGATCTTAAACCGTTAGCAAATGTAAGACCCACATCTGGGTTAATCTGTACTTGGGTTACACCTGGTACTCTGATTTCAACAGGATTTTCAAGTGATATTATATTCACACTAGGATCATTAACCTTAATTAATGAGCATGCTAATGTTCTAGTTTTACCACTACCTGTAGGACCAGTAACAAGAACAATACCATTAGTAACACTTAGAGCATCTAGGAATGTTTTGTAAGCGTTACCTCTTAAACCAGTAGATTCTAGTGTAATACCAGATGTATCTGATTCAAGCAAACGCATAACTACCTTCTCACCATAAATCATTGGCATAACAGAAACACGAATATCTACTTTTGCATTCTTAACCTTAACCTGAAATCTTCCATCTTGAGGAACTCTTTTTTCATCTATTTTTAAATTAGACATAATCTTAACACGAGATATGACTGCTGGACCAAGCGTTTTTGGTAACGATAGCCTCTCTGTCATCATTCCATGGATTCTAAATCTTACCCTTAATCTAGTCTCCATCGGCTCTATATGGATATCTGAGCTTTTTGATGTAACAGCGTACTGCATTATAGAGTTGACTATCCTAGCAACAGGAGCATTTTTTAAATCTATACTATCTATTAAACTCGGATCCTCGCTAATCTCTTGTACAGGAACATCTACATCTTCTAGTGCCTCTGTAACCTCTGTACTCATTACATCACCAATTCTTCTATCAAGTATAAAATTGATACCATCCTCTGTAGTAATATATACAATCAGTTTGGTATTCGGAGGATATTTTCTCTGTAGGGCTTGTGTGGCTTGTATATCAAAAGGATCAATCATTGCTAACTTAACATAGTCATCACCCCTTTCAAAAGGTACTGATTTGTATTTTTTAAGATTGTCTATTGGGACTTCTGCAATAATGCTTTCTGGTACAGTAGTTTCAATTAGATTAACATAGGGAATATTAAACAGAGCTGATTTAGCTTTAACAATAGCTAACTCATCTGCTAGTTTCATCTCCCTAATAATTGATTCCTCACTCTTGGGGGATCTTGTTCTTTCTACCTGTACACGAACAGCATCAGTATCACTAATAACTCCTTGTTTTTGTAAATATGTAAGTAGCGTTTCCTGGGCCACAATAAAATGGACAGTAATTTAATCTTAGATAATAATAGCAGTAGAAAGAGTTCTATGCACGACCTATAATCTAATACTTATCTGTCTCTGTAATACCTAATTCTTCTATACAAATCAAGCAAACGAACTAGGGTATATTTCAAAGAGGAGTAGGGGTAATCCATACATCTTTGATATCTAACAAGGTATCCTCCAAAACCTCTTTTAAAATTTGAATAACCATATCGAGGTGCCTGAGGTTTGTACTTCTCATCAGGTAACACATCCCATGAATTAAAGTACTTAAATCCCTCCCTTTGTGCTTGTAAAATACACTCCCACCTAAGTAACATTGGTGCTCTAAGTTTTGTCTCTATACCAGTCTGACAGCTATACAAACAGGATACCTCATTACCAAAAAAAGAAAGTATTAACATAGCAAGGGGTTGTCCCTGATACTGTGCAATGGCTAAACGAATTTCATTACTATCTCCTAAGTACTCTAACTGTTTAACATAATACTGTGAGTTATTTATAACAAAATCTTTTTTGTTTGAACTTTCTCTTAAATACTTAGTAAATAGTTCCCAATCTTTAATATCTTTAGAGAATCTTACTGTTACACCTAATTTCCTTGCCTTACGAATATATGTAGGATAGTTTTTACCCATACCGTGTTCCTGACACCATTTCATCTGTTTCTCTTCATCACCCTCTACCAAGTCTAAAAACCATGGTGTTTCTGGTTGTACATAATTAATACACTTCCTAAATCCTATCTTTAGTGGTACATCAGAAACAGAGTTATCATTTTTAATACTAGGATCTATTTTTAGAAATACATACCCTTTATCTTTAAAATACTCTTTTAATTTTTCTAGGACCTCTTTGTATATTTTAGAATCTAAAGTTTTTAATATGGGGCCTCTTGAACAGTAAATATACCTCCCAAATGTCTGAGGTATTTCATAGCAGTATGCAGTAGCTATTAATTCTTCCTGGTTAAAAAATCCTAGTCTGTATGTTTTCCTTCCTAAACCTTTCTCCTGATACATACTCCAATTACATGACTGCATGAAATTAGAGTTAGGAGTATTCTTAACAAAATCGTCAAAAAGATTACAGTTATCAACCTCTTTTATATCTAAATTCATTAATATATATGATTAATTTAATAGTATTTATGATAGAATCTAATATATGACATACCTTATTCTAGGAAATAATCAAGAGAATATAAAGGAGGAAGTAAAAAAATTAATTAGTTTACTTTGGGAGAAAGATTTTGATATAGACAACAGTATAAATAATCCAGATATACATATTCTTAAATCTCAAAATATTAAAAGTGTTGGTATACAGGATGTAAAAGATTTACAAAAAGAGATGATATTCTCTCCTTACAAAGAAAAGGTTCAGATAGCTTTAATACCTCAAGCAGAAAAATTGACAGTTGAAGCCCAAAACTCTCTCTTGAAAGCACTTGAGGAGGGGGGAGAGAGTACTGCTTATATACTTACAACTAATAGTGAGAAAAGTATTCTACCTACAGTAATATCTAGATCGATGAAGATATATTGTAAAGAGGGTACCGAAAAGGGAGTAGAGTATAGTTACCATAAAGTATTAGAAAAAAATATGTTAGAGGCATTTGATGAAATTGAAAAGATTTCAAAAGATAAAGAAAAGGTTGAGGAATTTCTAAGAGATTTAGAGCTCTACTATCAGGATATTTTAAAAGATTTAATAGATAAACAAAAGGATACAAAGGGTGTTTCTGATAGTATTAGACATATTCTTAAAACAAGGTATAGAATCAATGCGAATGGAAATAAGAGATTGTTACTTGAGAATCTTTTTCTTGTATTAACAATATAATTTGACTATTCACTTTTCGCCCTATAATATATAGAATATACATTGGACTTTGAAAAAAATATTGTACTTACTAATTTGAAAACATAGATAATGACAAAAAAGAGTGATTACGGTGCATCAAATATCCAAGTTTTACAAGGATTAGAAGCAGTTAGAAAAAGACCCGCTATGTATATTGGGTCCACAGATAGAGTAGGTTTACACCATATCTTTACAGAGATATTAGATAACTCTGTAGATGAAGCCATAGGTGGATACTGCGATAGGATACTGGTTACCCTTCATAAAGATGGTTCTATATCCGTTAAGGATAATGGTAGAGGAATTCCTGTTGAAATACACTCTCAAACTAAGGTATCTACATTAGAAACCGTAATGACTAATTTACACGCAGGTGGTAAGTTCGAAGAGGGTGCTTACAAAGTATCGGGAGGTTTACACGGTGTGGGTATGAAATGTACAAATGCACTCTCTGAGTGGATGATTACTACAGTAACAAGAGATGGGGGCATATACCAACAAGAGTATAAGAGGGGTATTCCACAAGCTCCTGTAAAGAAAATTGGGGCTGTAGGAAATGATATATCGGGAACTGAACATAGATTTATGCCAGATGATCAGATATTTACAGAAACAGATTTTGATTTTAAAGAGATAGTCCGAAAGTGTAGACAACATGCATATTTAACAGCTGGTTTAAGAATATCTATTAAAGATGAAAGAGTAGAGGAAGGGAAATTACCCAAAATATATGACCTGTATTTTGAAGATGGGATTAAATCATATGTTCTTTTTATGAACATAGATGAGAAGTTAGTAAATGAAATACCTTTTTATGTTAAGAAAGAACATGAGGATATTGTAGTAGAAGCAGCAATACAGTACACGAACAGTATGGACGAAAATGTTAAATGCTATACAAACAATATCATCAATCCAGAGGGCGGTACTCATCTAGCTGGTTTTAGAACTGCTTTAACAAGTGCAATAAATACATATGCACAGAAATCGGAGCTTCTTAAAGGATTAACAACAACATTAAATGGTGATGATGTAAGAGAGGGTCTAACCGCAGTTATATCCGTAAAAGTAACTAATCCTCAATTTGAAGGACAGACAAAAATTAAGTTAAATAACCCAGAGGTTAAAAATGCTGTTGCTAAGGTAATTAGAGATGAACTACTTGTATACTTTGATGAACATCCTAAAGAGGCAAAGGCAATAATTGATAAAGCAATACTTTCTTACAAAGCTAAAGCTGCTGCTAAGGCAGCTAGAGATGCTGTTATTAGAAAAAGTGCACTTGAAAGTACTACACTACCTGGAAAACTTGCAGACTGTATTAGTAATGATCCCAAAGATTGTGAACTGTACATAGTAGAGGGTGATTCTGCGGGTGGAAGTGCAAAACAGGGAAGAGATAGACATACTCAAGCTGTATTACCATTAAGAGGTAAAATCATTAATACACATAAGTATAGAGTAGATAGGGTATTAGGAAACAATGAGTTTAAGGATATTACAACTGCACTTGGTGTTGGTATAGGTACGACACTTGATATTACTAAGTTGAGATATCATAAGATAATAATTATGAGCGATGCTGATGTAGACGGTTTACATATAACGACACTCGTATTAACTCTACTATTTAGATTCTTTAAACCGTTAATAGATGGTGGATATGTATATGTAGCACAACCACCTTTACATAAAGTAGAAATAGGTAAGAAGAAATACTACTTCTTAAATGATACAGAAAAGGATACTTTTGTTAAAAAAGCAAAAGCAGCTGGTAAAAGTCCTGTTGCTAACAGATTTAAGGGATTAGGAGAGATGAATCCAGGACAGTTATGGGAAACCACAATGAGTCCAGAAACAAGAGTATTAAAACAGGTAAATATTCAAGATGCCGAGGAAGCAGAGAAGGTATTTGAAATGTTAATGGGTAATGAGGTTCCCCCTAGAAGAAGATTTATACAAAAGTATGCTAAGAAAGCTATATTAGATATTTAATTTTTAAAATTAATAATATGTTTGAATCTATTAAAGAAGAAATTCATAAAAGTGATGAATATAAACAGGCATTAACAGCTCTTGTTGAAAGAAAACTAATTGGTGGATTACCAAATGAAACATTAAGAGCTATTGAAATATTAGAAAATGACCCAAATGCAAAAGGTCTTTTAGACGAAATTAAAAAACATAATGAACAGTATTATTCAGGGAAAACAACTTTTGAAAATCATGGTGTAGATTCAAAGATTTTGACAACTCATATGTATGATGAAAGTGGGATAGATATAAAAACTTCTACACTCTCCTCTCTAGATGAAAAAGATATTACATCTGATAACAAGGTTTCAAAAAACACTTTTGAAGAATTACATAATATTTCAGTAAACTATGAGCAAGAGAAAAGTAGAATAGAGCAAGAAAAGATATCAAGTAATACACTATAAAATAACTAAATATCATAAATGCCAGATACAGATAACGAAAATATAATTAAAGAAGCACAGGAAATCATTGAAGTTGAGAATAGTGATTCTGTTGATACTAATGCTGTAAAAGAAGAAGAGGATTTAGACTTTAATGTAACATTTAAACCCGGGGAGGTAACTCCTCGTTCAATAGTTGATGAGATGAAATCCAACTACATAGATTACTCTATGTCTGTTATTGTATCCCGTGCACTACCTGAGGTAAAAGATGGTCTTAAGCCATCCCAAAGAAGAATCCTTGTAGCAATGAATGATTTGGCATTGACACCATCATCTCATTTTAGAAAATGTGCAAAAATAGCTGGAGATACATCTGGTAACTATCATCCTCACGGTGAAAGTGTTGTATATCCTACCTTAGTTAAACTTGCTCAGACCTTTAATACAAGATACATACTAGTAGATGGACAGGGAAACTTTGGTTCCATAGATGGAGATCCTGCTGCCGCAATGAGATACACAGAAGCAAGAATGGGAAAGATTACTCCAGAACTTTTGAAAGATTTAAATAAAGGTACGGTTACATTCGTACCCAACTATGATGGTACAAGATTAGAACCCACAGTATTACCTGCACTCTTTCCAAATCTCTTGGCAAACGGAAGTCAAGGTATTGCGGTTGGTATGGCTACACAAATACCTCCTCACAATATTGGAGAGTTGATAGATGCTTTGCAAGAAATGATTAAAAGAAAGAATAGATGGGAAGGAGTAGCTATATACAATGAACTTAGAAAAGCTAAAGAATCAAAAGAGGTAATACCACAAACATTAAACTCTAAACCCGAAAACTATCTTGAAAATTATATCAATACAAATTCACTAGAATATGAAAAGGATATACAAAAGATATTCGATAGAATAGGGGAAAGTAAAGAGGTAATATATCCTGATTTTAAATCAGAGATATCCCCAGAAGAGTTAATACAAATTATCCCTGGACCAGATTTTCCGACAGGTGGAACAATATATGACAGAGATGAGATATTAAATGCATATGCAACAGGTAGAGGAAAGATTCTACAAAGAGCACAGGCCTCTATTGTTGAGGGTCATAACGGTAGATATCAGATTGTAATAACTGAGATCCCTTACCAAGTTAACAAGGCTTTTATGATTGAAAAGATTGCTGACTTAGTAAGAGATAAAAAGATAACAGGTATTGCAGATATTAGAGATGAGTCTAACAAAGATGGTATTAGAGTAGTAGTAATACTTAAAAAAGATGCTCAACCAAAAACAGTTCTTAACAAACTGTATAAGTATACAGAGATGCAAAAGACCTTTAATGCAAATATGATTGCATTAGTAGATCAAGAACCAATAACGCTATCTCTAAAGAGAATGTTAGAACTGTTCCTTTCATTTAGAATAACAGTAACTATTCGAAGATATGAATACGATTTAGCAGAAGCAAGATATCATGCACATATACTAGAGGGACTACTTAAAGCACTAGATTTCTTAGATGAAGTTATCGCAACTATTAGAGGTTCTAAAACACAGGAAACTGCTAAAACAAACTTAATGGATAAATTTAAGTTTACAGATGTTCAAGCACAAGCCATATTAGATATGCAACTTCGAAGATTAGCAGCACTTGAGAGAATGAAATTACAGAATGATTACAAAGAAACAAAGGAGAATATAATTGAATACAACTCTATACTTGATGATCAAGATAAGATACTTTCAATTATTAGTAAAGATTTAGAAATAATTAAAGAAACATATGGGGATAGTAGAAAAACAAAAGTTGTAAAAGGAAAGGTAAACGAGATATCCGAAGAAGATTTAATAGCACAAGAGGAAACTCTAATCACAATTACTCACTCTGGATATGTTAAAAGAGTACCACCATCTACATACCAAATACAAAAAAGAGGGGGTAAAGGAATATCTGGAGGAGACACTAAAGAGGGAGACTTTATTGAACATGTACTGTTGTGTAATACTCATGATGAGTTACTTCTTTTCACTAACAAGGGTAGAGTATTTAGTACAAGAATATTTGAAATACCTGAGTATGGTAGAACTGCAAAAGGGATACCTTTAATTAATCTAGTTCAATTAGATCAAAATGAAATTATTACCTCTATTCTTACTAGAGATCCAAAAGGTGGTGTAATGGGCTCAGAGGAGATACAGGAGGATCAAGATGAGAATGGTGTTGTAAAAAAGAGAGATTTTAAATACTTCTTAATGGTAACAAAGGGAGGGGTAATTAAAAAAACTGATTTAAATGAATTCTGTAAAATTAGAGCTAATGGTTTAACTGCAATAAAATTAGAAATTAACGATGAATTAACATGGGTTAAGCCAACAACAGGAGATGATGAAATAATACTGGTCACAGCAGAAGGTAAATCTATTAGATTTAGTGAAAAAGATGTAAGACCTTTAGGTAGGAGTACAAGAGGGGTAACAGCAATGAAGTTTAAATCCCAAACTGACTTTATCGTTGGCATGGGAGTAATCAGACAGAATGAGAATAGAATATTCACACTCTCTGAGTATGGATATGGGAAGATGACTAAACTTTCAGAATACACCAAACAGAAAAGAGGGGGAACAGGAATTTTTACATTTAGAGTAACAACAAAAACTGGAAAGATAGCGGTAGCAAGAATCCTTGACCATCCAAAAGCTGAGATAGTTGTAATATCAGAGAAATCTAAAGTCATAAGGTCATCAATTGATGCTATCCCAACTCTTGGAAGACAAACAAGTGGAGTAAAGGTAATGAATGTTGGACAAGATGATAAAGTAGCAACAATGGCAATACTTTAATCATCTGTATAAGATATTACCTTAATATCTCTCTCTTCAAAGACGGGTTCATACTCTTCTAGTAGTAAATCTTTTTTAATCTTTTTAATTAATACCTCAATCTCTCTATCTTTCATTGATATCTTCTTATCAAGAATTCTAAAATTCATCTCGATAAATAGTTTTAACTCCTCTAAATCATTCCTTTGTTTTATCATAATATTGGTGTAATAACTTATTAATATATTCTTACATACCCCAAAATATATTTCCTGACCTAATATGTAATAACCAATACTTGTATATTTAATACTACAGAGAGCCAAGCTATAGCTCTTAACTTAGGTATTTTTCTTAAATAATATATGTGATAATGTATAAATATATGAAAAAGAAAGAGAAAATAAACAAACTCTTAAATATCTACCAAATAATTGGATTCTCCCTAATTTTAATTACTCTAGTACTTGTAGCCATACCTGTATCTCCATATGTGTGGTACAGACTTAATCCGGATGCAGTAGATAATGATGAAAACAAGATTGTTAAAGTAGTAACTCAAGAAGAAATACCACCAGAAGAACCCATTCCTGTTGAAGAAAAGAAAATCCCTCCATTTAATCCAAATCTTCCAGAAGGATATTTTGTGCTTATACCTAGTATAGGTGTTAACTCTCCAATAACAGCAACAAAAGATTACAAGAAAGCTCTATTAAAAGGGACTTGGATAGTAAGTGATTTCGGTACACCAGAACTAGATGAATTGCCAATTATACTTGCCGCACATAGATTCGGATATACTAGTTGGAGTAATGAAAAAAGAAATCAAATATCTTTCTTTAATTTACCAAGAACCACTACTGGAGAGAAAGTTAGTATATATTGGAATCAAAGAGAGTATATATATGAAATATATGCATTAGAGGAAAGTACATACATATCAGATTACACAGCAGATTTAATCCTCTATACATGTAAATATTACAACTCTCCAGAAAGAATATTTAGATATGCAAATAGGACAAATTAGTCGTTAATCCTGTAGAATATACCTATGAAAAAGATTCTTCTCTACTCAATATTATTAATCTTAATATTCTTCTTTCCTGCTAAAACAGTAGATATGATAATTGATAAAAACAGTGATGATGAAAAGAGGGAAGAACAACAGTGGGTAGAAGTTATACCAGAGGATATTATGGAAATTGAAAAAGTAACCAGTAATACTCAACCAGCAACAAACAGTGGTTGGTGGAGATACCCAGATGTCATATATACAACTAAAAGGAGTGGCGATGATTTACTTGTATTAGTTAATAAAGAGTATAAATTACCAAGTACATATGCACCTTCAGATTTAGTAAAAGCAAGTAACTCAGGTATTAGAAGAGGAGAGAACTACTATCTTAGGAACATATTAATACCTGATTTAACTAATATGGTTAATGATGCAAAATCACAAGGAATAGATTTAAGTATTGTGTCAGCATATAGATCGTATCAAACGCAGGTAAATACATACAATAATTGGTTAAGTAAAAACAACAATAATGTAGATTATGTAGACACATTCTCAGCAAGACCTGGACATAGTCAACATCAATTAGGAACAGCTATCGATTTTAGTAGTAGTGAGATAGGGGATAAGCTTGGAGATTCGTTTGCTAATACGAAAGCTAGTAATTGGTTAATTGATAATGCATATAGATACGGTTTTGTAATATCATTTCCGAAGGGTTTTGAGAGTATTACAGGATACAAGTTTGAGAGTTGGCATTATAGATATATTGGAACAGAGAACGCTAAAGATATGATTAATAAAGGACAGATACTTGAGTTATATTTAGAAAGTCATAACCCATAGTGTAGACTTCTAGGGTTAGTTGTAGTATAATGTTCATGCATTTAAATTAACTAGCCCTTTAAATATGAGGAAGTTATATGCAGTTCTTTTAACTGTAGGTACATCTTTCCTTGCAAATGTTTCAGCAGTATATGCAGATGGAAACCCATATGGTCCATATAATCCATATGATCATAAACCTATACCAACAGGTTTTGAAGATACAAGTATCTTCTACATTGCAGCTGTAATAACATTTACAACTGGAATGATAATACTTTCTATAGTTAAAAACCTAAAGGCCAAGCAATCTATCTAACAAGATAGATTGCCCCTTTGGGGCTTTGCATTAAATGCAGTTACATATTTCATATTTTTATTTACTTAAATGAAACTATCTTTGGTTATACCAACATACAAAAAAGAAAGAGAGGTGTTAGACCAATTAGAAAGATTGTACGGATATTTTTCTAGAGTCAACCCTGATTTCGAACTCATCTTCGTAATAGATGGGTATGTTGATAATACTAAGGATATATTAATCCAATATATTAAAGAAAACAGATTAAAGAAAGCTTCTGTAATCGGTTATCCTACAAACAAAGGTAAAGGATATGCTGTTAGATACGGTATGAAGAAAGCTACAGGAGATGTAATCGGATTTATTGATGCAGATACCGATATTCAAATTAGAACATTAGGTTACGCTCTAAAAGAGATCAAAAAAGATTCTGTTATGGCAGTTATACCATCTAAATTACATAAAGATTCAAATGTTGAAATGACTTTAAGTAGAAAGATATATTCTTATGGTCTAATTGGTATAAATAAAGTATTTCTTAAATTACCTAAAAATATTACAGATGTAGGTTGTGGTCTTAAGTTATTTAAACAAGAATTAATAAAAAGGATATTACCTAATCTTAAAGTAAATAGGTTTGCTATAGACTCAGAGATATTAAACGAGATAGGTAAGGTAGGATACAGCATATCTGTAACACCATTCTTTCTTAACAAAAACAGGTCTGATTCTACATCCGCTAATATTAAAGAGGTTGTAAGAATGTTAAAAGATATATTAAGTATATCTATGAAAGAGAGTAGGGTATATAACTCTAAGCTACTTAAAGCGTATAGATAAGATAATTTAAAGAGGAGGGAAACCTCCTCTTTTTTATTGACATACTATATTCAAAATCATAATATCAAATAGTAAATTAAAAAGTATTAAAATGGAAAACGAAAATCCCGTTGAAGATCAAGTTAAGAAAGCTGTGGATAAAGCATACGATGAACATATAGAAACAAATCCATACTCAAAAGATGTCGGAAGGGTTGCAGATCCTGTATATGCAAAACATTTAGCAAATATTGAGGATGGTATAAGGGATACAGACCCAGAAAGTAAAGAGGTAGAAAGATATGCAAACAATATAATTGGGGAAGAAATTATTAAAAATATGGAAGAGGTAGCTGCTCGTAAAGTTACCTTTAATGAGGGAGAGAGATATCCTGATGCACAGAAAGATTTAATAAAGAAAGGTATTAATCCTGTTGATAGATTTGATTCAAGAAAGAAATTCGGTCAGATATATGATATGCAAGAAGCTGAAAAGAAAAGAAGAGAATATATGGGGAAAAAGAATAATTAATAATATATTTTCAACTTCTTAAGAAATTCTACATAATCATCTAATACATCTTCCTGCGAAGGATTACTCTCAATCACTATTCCTGGTATTTTTTTACCTCTAAATTGCATATTGTGTAACCACTTGCCTAATGAAATATTACTCCCTATTTGATGACTTATGCTCAATGGTAAATGTGTTCTAACATTATCCTTTGTTTCCTCTTTACCACTTAATGAAATATATACTGGTAATAGATTATTTGAATCTAATTTATCTAATACCTGAAGTAAAGTTTGTTGCTCTTTAACTAATCCTCCCATATCTAAATCAATACCAAACTTTAGTGATGGATTATCCCTTTCTATCTGTTCCAATGTATTTAAGAAAGAAGAAAGTGTACCATCTCCAATCTTTTTATTAGGCTCTATTACCCATATCACATTCTTCCCCTTATCCAATATTTTACTATTTACTTCCTTAATCTTTTTTAATTCATTTTCAATAGATACTGTATGAATACATGTTCGAATTTTAATAGGATCGTTTTTAATATATTCCGATGCTCTAATAGTAGATCTCTCCTGTGCTCTACCATTACCCGATTGAAGCATAGCGTATGCCAAATCTTGAGCAAGTAGAATATCCCCCTCTAAATCATCTCTACCATTGTAACTAGAGTCTATTTTCTCTTTAATAAAATTCATACCCCACTTAATGGAGTAGGGATAATCTATCGAGGATATTAATCCTTTCATTCTCTTAGGATTGATTGCAGAAGCAAGTATTGATACACCAAATTGGGTATTAGGTATTATTTTCTCTGTTTCTTTTTTAAACTCTAAAGCATTGCTTACAACAATATCTGTGTATCTATCTTTAGACATTAACTCTTCACCAAAAGCAATAAAAGCTCCTACATTACCCCCTTTACCTTCGTATCCTAGAGTTGTAGAACTTGCTTCTATATTTAATTCTTTTTCGTTAACCATATATCTTCTTTAAAAGAAAACAACTCAGTATTATATACCTCATACCTTACAAAGAGTAGGGGATATTGAATACATTATAGACTTATAGTATAATATATGTATCTTAATAATTAATTGCTCATTAAGAAATAACTGAACCCACATCAATAAACATATTGATATTTTATCCAACCTATAGTATAATATAAGTAGTTAATTGTTAATTAAAGTCTGCTCTTTAATAATAAATTTTCATTTCAATACACATAAGTGTTCATAGAGAGATATTCTCTTTAATATCTTTTATGAGTTCTTATGAACTCAGAAGTTCTTTAAAAAGTTTTAAGTATATTATATAGACTTATGTCTTATATATTTAAAACAAAATAGCGTGTGATGAAAATACTAGAGTATATTTCTTCCTTTAGCATCCAAATGGTATGCATTATGTTTCTAATATATTTATAAATATATTATTGGAGATAGAATGCATACCAAATGGTATTGCTGAGATATTCAAAAAATATTCCATAAGGAGGAATAAAATGAGAAGGTTTTGGACATGGTTCGGAAGTGTTTTGGGCGTTCTGATTGTTCTTGCTCTGATTGCACCTTTGACCTGGAAGTTCTGGGGCTGGGGATTCGGAAAGAACCCGAATGCCAATGTTGAGTGTCCCGTATGTGAGACCTGTGCTTCAACAACCGTTGAGGAATCCTCTTCGGATGTATCCGATGTTTCCTGCGTAGTACGCATGGAACCTGGTGAAAAAGCTGATGTCTTCACTGAAACTTGGGACGCCGAGCGTCGTGTATGGGTCCACTTGGATTCCGGGGTCTGTGAAGGTCCATACTGTTTTTCGTATGATGCCTGCCAGAATCCTCTGGAAACCCTAAAGGTTCAACCTTTTTGGACTGGACACGAATTATCCCCCGTGGATAATAAACCCTTCGACATCTGTTACAACTTTGAAGGCTCTTGCTCTCGATAAACCCTTAACAGGGAAACCTATCTCGCTTTTATAGCGGAAGCAACTCTAGCACCCTGGTCTCGGGATTATCTTTTACTGTCTTTTGACATTAAAAACCCCAAAACCACAATCATCACACGCTAGAGTCTTCTAGGATTAAATATTTATTAAAAATATATATCCTACTGATGAGTCTAAAAATATTGAAAAATATATTAAAGACGAAAAGACAAAAAATATTACATTGAGGACATCTTAGGATGTCCTCTTTTTTTTACTTAAATAGTTTCCTAAACAATTCAAATATCTTCATAAACAGAGTAGGGGGGAATATACTAAGTATATATACCCCTATCTTTTGCATACTCCATATTATGTACTCTCTAGTAGTAGGTTTAATATTTAATTCTTTTATAGCCCAATTCCTAATCTCATTTGTTTTTCTAAAATGATCTAACATCTTAGATTGAGATTCTGTTTTAAAAGTCATTCTATACTTAAGTACTGTATCCCTTAAATTATGGAATTCCCCCTTAGTACTTAAAATTAGGAAAAACTTTACATCCTCTACCTTCCACATATTCTCTGGATAAAGACCTATCTCTTCTACAATACTTTTCCTAAGTGTTACAGCTGGATGTGCAAAAGGTTGAAAAAGGAATCTATTTTTTTTAATATCTTTATCCTCTATTGCATACTCCCTATGACCAGTAATATTACTGTTTTCATCAATAATATCTATCTGACCACCAATAGCTACACAGTTAGGATTAGATTCAAGATACTCAACCTGTTTCTGAATACGAGTAGGATACATAAAATCATCTGCATCCATCCTAGCAATATATTTACCTTGAGACTTTCTAATACCAATATTAATTACATTACCCAATCCATTTTGTTTCTCTACAGGTAATACTGTAATCTTTTCTCCGTAATTTTTTAATATCTCTAACGTTTTATCCTCTGAATTATCATCCACTACAATTATTTCAATATTGTCATATGTTTGATTAAGACAGCTATCTATACTCTCTTTAATATACTTCTCTCCGTTATGAACAGGTATAACGACCGATACTAATGGATTACTTTTTTCCATCTCTTTTCTCTTCTATAAATTTAACTGTTAAGTATGTTCCTGTTATTAATATTAATATATACCCAAAGTATGAGAGTAGGTTAGGCCAATATATTACTAATATAGAATCCCATTGTTCATTAGAAATATCCCAACCCTGTTTCCAATCATTTATACTAACCCTTGTATCTCTATCCAACGCTGATAGAAAAATACCATTTCTTTTTACTGCTAACCAACCCGAGGATTTAGCTTGTGGTATTGATACTAAGATGTTCTCTTGATCATCTGAAATTTCTTCTCTATTCACTTTATAATATGTTGATTGAGAACTATTAAATATATTACTCATTTCGTACTCCTTAAACTCATCCTGTTTCTCTTGTACATACATTAAGCTTCTCCATGAGATTGGATACTCCATAAATACAAATTCTTTAAGAATATTCTCTGTTACTAGTTTGTAACTACTACTACCATATATCACATTTAATAATTTTTCCTCATTCATACCATTTATGATATTTAAGTAGGACGATTCTCCTGAATCTCTTAACATATCTTGGAACCAACACTTTTCTTCTTTATCATATATGAGACAAAGAGAGGATGGTATATTAGATATATTCTCTCCTTTCCAATATACAAAATATTTTGTATTTGGTTTTGTATTAAAAAGATTAGCAGTTTGATTGATGTAATCATTTGATACTTTCTGATACATTCCCTCTTTTACCGATACCTCGAACATTTTACTTTCAAAATCAGATCTATTTGGTTGCCATACAGCATAATCAGAATTCATACCTTTATACGAATATCCAGAATCCCCATATATTACTGGTATATGTACTGTATATATACTTCCGTCATCTAAAAATATATCCTTTGGATCCCATTTATCAGAAGATGAGGAAGAAGATATAGGAGAAATGAGTGGAGCATATTCAATAGATACATTTCTAAAGAGCACCTCTGATATTGTATCTTTCTTAATATTACTTACATAAAGAATGAGAGAGACCTTTTCTCCTTGACCAATAACTGTATCTAAAAGGATATCGATATTACCAAATAGGTCCTCTGTTAAAAGAAACTTCTCTTTGTTTAAACATTTCTTTTTACTTTCAGAGTATATACAGTATCCTGGATAATTACCTTTTTCTACTTCCCAATTTAATTTTATTCTTAAAATATTTTTTGCATTTGAATCAATTGGTATCCCTGTATATACACATGTTGATTGGGTACTTCCTTTTAATTTAAAACCAGAAGTAACTTCCTGCGGAGTAACAAATGTACTCTCTACTACCTCCCCACCAGAGCAATCACTTCCTTTGGTTTTAATTAACAAAGGAATCATATTTACTGATTTGTAATCAGATTCTAAAATACCAAAAACTTCACCGTTTTGAGAAAAGGTATCTTGAATAGTTATACCTTCAGAAAGTTTAGATTTCTTAAATACAGAATCTCCTATTGAAAAGTAATCATACTCTCCAGAATATCTCCTATACGGTTTAACTGAGCTATCTCCCATTACATATGGATATGAAGGTGAGAGAGATATTACACCGTTTGAGTAAATAGTTTCGGTTGGCAGAGTATTAATCAAATCTTTTGTTAAATTAGAAGACATATATGTGCTATACCCTTTGTATTCGAAATCTCCAATGATTTCATTATTCTCTATCCTTAAATTTTTTAATTCCATATCAATTGGACATAGAGTAGGTAATTTAGGAACATCTTTAACAAAGATATTTTTTGAAGAAATGTCAGACAAAGATTCTGTATATACTTTCCCTTCAAAAGAAGCCACTTTATACAGATAAAGATCTCCTTTAGACCATACAAGAGTAAAATTGGAAAATACACTTTTAACTTTATCCTCATCTAAATCAAAGGCGTAACCTTCCATCTTTACACTAGAATCAAAAAGAATATATGAAACATCATATTTATTCATTAATGAGAGAAACTCTTCTTTACTCTCTGATTTAACTGTATCTAATATTTCATGCAGGGCCCTTTCTCCAACCTTTGAGCCAACTGCCAAAGACATATCCATTACAGGATTAGGTAAGATGTAAGAGATAAATTGAGAACCCCAAAAACCCCATTCATACTCTCTAAAATAGTTATTGTTTGAAGGTGGAGCGTAGTATATTCTCCCTTTACTATCATTTTTCACTAAGTACTCCTTTAATTCATAATACTCTTGTGGGATACTTACAAATGCTCTCTCTGCAAACATATCACCTCTAAACATATACTCTGCATATACTAATTGCAAAATACAAAGTAAAACAAAAGATGTAAGTATATATATTCTTTTTGGGAATTTTTTGTTAACAAAGGATGCAAAAAAACTAATTAAATATATCCCTCCAAAAGTGGACAAGACAGAAATTGATATTAAATAGATTTCTCCTAGTTTAGAAAAAGGCCATCTTAGCACCTGTTTAAATAGCGGGATATTGTCCTGTAACCAAGAAAAGATGCCCCCAAGAGGAGGATTTAGAACTTTAATTAAAAAGAGAGAACCAAGAAAAAATACTACCCAAAAAAGTAGTTTAAAGTTTCTCTTAAAAACAGAAAATATTAAAGCAACTATTGATAAAAAAGCAGGTATTAAACCAACTAGCTTGTAAAAATCATATGTCTGAAATAACTCAGACATAGGGAAAAGATAGTTATCTCCATCCATATCGAAAAGAGTTCTATTATACAATCTCGCTGAGTTAATTAATGTTTGAGATTGAGTTTCCAGATCTATTACACTTGATGTAATAGTCCTGTTTGTATATGACTCTATAATATCTGGACTAACGGTTGCTGTATAGAATATGAAAGGCAAAATCCAAAACATCTGTGTTAAAAGGAAAATACTTACTGTAGTAAATATCTTTTTTAATTTCTCTCTTCTTTCATTTTTTATTTCAACTGCAATAAAAATGATAAAAAAGAGTATAAATATGAAATCAATTAAAAACAGTGTTGCTATTACACTAGTTGCTGTAAACAGAATAGAAGAAAGGAAA
>Ga0116143_10001861_pt1 | contig 24325 bp, 23 predicted proteins | sample AD_UKC034_MetaG_FD_89745 | JGI IMG/M metagenome (GOLD analysis project Ga0116143, IMG submission 89745) | Active sludge microbial communities of municipal wastewater-treating anaerobic digesters from USA - AD_UKC034_MetaG | ecosystem: Engineered > Bioreactor > Anaerobic > Digestate | place: USA...
AATTTCCTTCGGGGTATTCATCCGGAGTTCGAATCCCATTTCTTTGGCAAACAAGGCCAGGTCGGACAATTTATCCAGGTCAGGCAAGTCGTGCACCCGGTATACAAAGGGTATGGAGTCCTGGGATTTTTCTTTATTGTTAATAAACTCTGCCACGGCCCGGTTGGCCATCAGCATATATTCTTCCACCAGAATATGGGTGTCGATCCGGGTTTTTTCGCGGACCGAAACCGGCTTTCCGCTCACCGGGTCGAGGTCAAAGCGGTATTCAGGCGATTCGAAACCAATGCTGCCTTCGGCAAACCTTTTTTTCCTGAAGTGGACCGCTATTTTATTCAGGAGGTTCAGCTCTTCATGGAAAATTCCGTCCCCCCGGTCCAGAACCTCCTGGGCGTCTTCATAGACAAACCGGTGGTTGGAGTGAATCACCGACTTCCCGATCCAGGTGCCTGTGATTTTATAATGGGAAGGATCCAGGGTAAAAACGACCGAAAAAGTGAGCCGGTCGCAGAGCGGATTCAGGGAACAAATGTCTGAGGACAATACTTCAGGCAACATGGGCAGGGCCCGGTCAACCAGATAGACCGAAGTGCTTTTAGCATAGGCCTCTTTGTCCAGAACGGTTCCTTCTTCCAGGTAATGCGAGGCATCTGCAATGTGAATGCCGATTTCCAGATGGCCGTTATCCAGCCGTTGAAAGGAAATGGCGTCGTCAAAGTCCTTGGCGGTCAATGGATCAATGGTAAAGGTGGTCACCTGGCGGAAGTCTCTCCGGTCGGGCCAGGCCAGGCCGTCCTGCATCCCTTCGGCCGCTTTCCGGGCAATCTCAAGGGCCTCGTCGCTGAAAACCAGCGGAAAGCCATGATTGATCAAGGTCCCCATCATCTCGTTGTCGATCAGGGCGTCCGCACGCAGGACCTGGGTGACCTTGCCGGTGGGGAACCGGTGTGCCTCATCCCTCCAGGCCAGGATGTGGACGATGACTTTATCTCCGTCGCGGGCATCCATGCTGTCCTGGTTCCTGACATGGATTTCCAGGCGGTGGTGTTCGCTGTCCGGATAGACGATATGGATATTCCGGCGGTGATGGAAGGTCCCGACAAAATAGTGCGTTTCCCTTTTGAGAATTTGAACCACCCTGCCTTCCGGCCTTTTTTTGCGGCCTCCCTCCACCTGCACTTTCACAATATCGCCGTGTATCGCGCCCTGGAGGTATTTGGCGGGGATATAAACATCCTGCGCACTCTGGTCCGAGAGGAGATAGGCGGCGCCGCTGCGGATGACTTCCAGCCTTCCTTCGATGGCGATGTCCCCGTTTCCGGATGTTTTGCCCCTGGACGACCGGTTTCCGGAACCCTGGCCGTATTGAAACTGGCCTTTACGGACTTCGGTCACCCTCCGGGTCTGAACCAGCCGGCTGAGTACCTGTTCTATGTCGCTCTTGTCATTGCCGGCCTGGATGGCTTTGAGCAGCTGGCGCGCGGAATACGATTTTCTGGGATTTTTTTTAAGATGACCGGCTGTTAATTCTTTAAGGGCGTCAAAGTGGTGCTTCTTGCCCGGTTTGTTTTTTTCGTTATTGGTTTTCATTTAATAATGCAATAAAGCCGTTCGGCATCAACTCGTAATTCAGTTCCTGGGTCTGACTGGGATCAAAGGGGATGTGGTCCGCTTCCTGGTGGGAAGCAATGACATCAATACTGTCGTCGGGTTGAAGGGTGGCTACTTTTTTTACTATGGTTTTTCCGTCGCTGGAGGTTCCAGCTATGACCTGCCTGGAGATCGGGATGCCCGACTTGGTATAGGTGGCTATGATAAAATCGTGGCGAAGCAGGGTCGCTTTCCAATAGACCAGGGATATAAATTCCTGATCCCCCGGCAAGCGGAAGCAGGGCAGGTATTCCGTAAATTCCTCCCCCGGCATTTCTTCTTCACTGGAAATAAAGGCGGCGGACATGGCTGCGGGAAGCAAGACGTTCACTTCTTCAAAGTCCCGGTGGCTGTCCAGGGTAAGGGTGACCGGAAGCTCAACCGTTGGAAAATAATCAATAAATTGTTGAAATAAGGGACTGCTCATTCATCTGCAAAGTTAATTTTAAAATATTTAACCGGCTGCGGACCCGGACTTCCTCTAAACAAAGCAAAGTCAAGGATAGTTTTTAGTTTAGACCATTTCTAAATATATTTACCGCGAGCCGGATAAAGCAGACGAGGAACGGCTTTGTTATTTTTGACCTCGGAAAAAAGCGTCACAGACAGAATTATGAATTGGATGGTTCCCTTTTTAAAATCCTCCCTGGGCAGGAAACTGATTTAGCCTCACGGGGTTGTTTTTATGTTTATTCCTGGTGGTCCACCTTGCCGGCAATTTTCAGTTGCTGAAAACGGACGGGGGAGAAGCTTTTAATACCTATACCTACTTCATGACCCACAACCCCCTGATCAAGCTGATCAGCTACTTCACCTATTTTTTTATATTGTTGCACACCTTCCAGGGCCTGGTCCTGTATTTTCACAACCGGTCGGCGAGAGGCGCCGCTTACCTGGACAAACACCCTTCCAAAACCACTTTCGCATCAAGGAACATGGCCTTGCTGGGCAGTGTGATCTTCCTTTTCCTGATCGTCCATATGGGGGATTTCTGGTTTAAGATGAAGCGGGGCATTCTGGCCAAGGTCAGTTATGAGGGTTACGATCAAATCGATGATTTGTACACCCGGGTCACCGCAGCTTTCGACCAGTGGTGGATCGTGCTGTTCTATGTCGCCGGCATGGGTTTCCTGGGCTTCCACCTGCAACACGGATTTCAGAGCGCTTTCCAGTCCCTGGGTTTGAACCATCCCAAATACACTCCATGGATCAAAAACACGGGTATCGTCTTCTGCATCCTCATTTCGGCAGGTTTTGCCATCATCCCGATTATACAATATTTCTCTAAATAAAAAATATATGGAATTGGATTCCAAAATTCCCCCCGGGCCCATCGCGGAAAAATGGACCCGGTTCAGATCGACCGTACCCCTGGTAGCTCCCCAGAACAAGAGGAGGCTGGAAGTGATAGTCGTCGGTACCGGCCTGGCAGGCGCTTCGGCGGCAGCCAGCCTTGGAGAGCTGGGCTATCACGTAAAATGTTTCACTTTCCACGACAGCCCCAGGCGGGCGCACAGCATTGCGGCGCAGGGCGGGATCAATGCGGCAAAAAATTATGCCAACGACGGGGACAGCATCTTCCGTTTGTTTTACGATACCATCAAGGGCGGCGACTACCGGGCCAGGGAAGCCAATGTCCACCGTATGGCGGAAGTGAGTGTCAACATCATTGACCAGTGTGTCGCCCAGGGGGTGCCCTTTGCACGGGAATACGGCGGTTTGCTCGAAAACCGGTCCTTCGGCGGCGTGCAGGTATCGCGGACATTTTACGCGAGGGGGCAGACCGGACAACAATTGCTACTCGGTGCCTACAGCGCGCTTTCGCGCCAGATTTCACTGGGTAGCGTGAAGATGTACAACCGCCACGAAATGATGGACCTCGTCCTCGTGGATGGAAAAGCAAGGGGCATCATCGTGCGCAACCTGGTTACCGGCAAACTGGAACGATTCGGCGCCCATGCCGTGATCCTGGCCACCGGGGGCTACGGCAACGTCTATTATCTTTCGACCAATGCCATGGGCTCCAATGTGAGCGCGGCCTGGAAAGCGGTAAAGCGGGGAGCCCTGATGGCCAATCCCTGTTTTACCCAGATCCACCCCACCTGTATTCCGGTGAGCGGGGATTACCAGTCCAAGCTGACCCTGATGTCCGAATCCCTACGCAACGACGGCCGGGTATGGGTGCCTAAAAAAATGGAAGATGTGCACGCGATCCGGGAAAAGAAGAAAAAAGCGACGGATATTCCCGAAGAAGACCGGGATTATTACCTCGAACGGATGTATCCCTCCTTCGGCAACCTGGTGCCCCGGGACGTAGCTTCCCGGGCAGCCAAAAAAGTATGCGACGAAGGCCGCGGGGTCAATGCCACCGGCCTGGCGGTTTACCTCTATTTTGCTTCGGCCATCGAACGTTTCGGGAAATCACAGGCAAACGTGAAAGGCATTCAAAACCCCGATGCCGCCACGATCCGTAAACTGGGGGAAGCCGTGATCAGTGAAAAATACGGCAACCTGTTTGAGATGTATGAGAAAATCGTAGGGGAGGATCCTTATAAAACACCCATGATGATTTACCCGGCCATACACTATACCATGGGAGGCCTTTGGGTGGATTATAACCTGGAGACCAATATCCCGGGATTGTTTGCCCTGGGAGAATGTAATTTCAGTGATCACGGAGCCAACCGGCTGGGGGCCTCGGCCCTGATGCAGGGACTGGCTGACGGTTATTTCGTGATCCCCTATACCATCGGGACCTTTTTATCGAAGGAAATACGCACTCCGGCAACCGATACGGCCAGCCCGGAATTCGATAAGGTGGAAAAGGATGTCCGTGACCGCATCGACCATTTACTGAGTGTCCAGGGCAAACAGTCCGTGGAGAGCCTGCACCGACAACTCGGTAAAATCATGTGGGATCATTGCGGAATGGCCCGCAACCGGGAAGGCCTGGAACAGGCGCGTATTCAGATCCGCCAGCTGCGTGACACGTTCTGGAAAGAGGTCTATGTACCCGGCAAAGCCCTGGAATTTAATCCCGAACTGGACAAAGCCAACCGGGTGGCAGATTTTATGGAACTGGGCGAAATGCTCGTGGTGGACGCCCTGGACCGCAATGAGAGTTGCGGTGGCCATTTCCGGGAGGAATACCAGGACAGTGAAGGGGAGGCCCTGCGCCGCGACGATCTGTACGCCTATGTTTCAGCCTGGGCCTGGAACGACAGCAATATGGAATTGACCAAAGAAGCCCTGAAATTTGAAAATGTGGAATTAAAATCTAGAAGTTATAAATAGGAACAGCTATCAGCTGTCAGCTGTCAGACCTCAGCCGGCAAACAGGATATTTCCCGAAATGCAAGCTGCAAGCTGAAAGCTGATTGCTGAAATCTGAAAGCTGATCGCTGAAATCTGTTTTTTATGAAATTAACATTAAAAGTCTGGAGACAGGCAGACCCTCAGGCAAAGGGAAGATTTGAAACCTTTTCGGTGAATGCCAATGAACACATGTCTTTCCTCGAAATGTTTGACGTGCTCAATGAAGAATTGCTGGCTGAAAAAAAGGAACCCATCGCCTTTGATCACGATTGCAGGGAAGGGATTTGCGGGGCCTGTTCTATGGTCATCAATGGCCAGGCCCATGGCCCCCTGGGCGGGACAACTACCTGCCAGCTCCATATGCGTCATTTCAAGGACGGGGACATCATCGTGGTCGAACCTTTCCGGGCCAGCGCTTTTCCGGTGATCAAGGACCTGGTGGTGGACCGTTCGTCCTTCGACCGGATCATCCAGGCCGGAGGATTCATATCTGTGAATACGGGCCAGGCGCCGGACGGAAATGCCATTCCGGTGGAAAGGGACAAGGCCGGAGCCGCTTTCGATGCCGCCGCCTGCATCGGATGCGGGGCCTGTGTCGCCGCCTGCCCCAACGCCTCCGCCATGCTCTTTACCGCGGCCAAGGTCTCTCACCTTGCCCTGCTCCCCCAGGGACAGATCGAAAGGAAGACCCGGGTAAAAAACATGGTAAACCAGATGGATATCGAAGGTTTTGGCAAATGCAGCAATACCTATGCCTGCGAGGCGGAGTGCCCGAAGGAAATCTCGGTGGATTATATAGCGCGGATGAACAGGGAGTATTTTGCGGCGGTAATTGCGGGGGAGTAGTTAGTCAATAGTCAATAGTCAATAGTCAATAGTCAGTAGTCAATAGTCAGTAGTCAGTAGTCAGTAGTCGGTGGTCATTTGGTAATTTTGGTCCTTTAACCTTTAACCCTTAACCCTTTACCGTTTACACTTATTTATTCAGATTAGTTGGCCAGTTAGCCAGTTAACCAGTTTGCCAGTCAGCCAGTTTAGTAAAGTGCTTATGCAATTCTATACTGCTTATTCTGTAGTCCGTGCGGGAGCTCCCCTTCAGGGGAAACAGGGGTGTGCGTAGGTGGGCAGAAATTTAAGTTAGCAAGTTGGCAAGTTGGCAAGTTGGTCGGATGACTGTCAGATTAAATCATGACTACTTCAACGAAGCCACTCCACTTTATGTTGTCAAACAAGATTTACTTTTTGGTTAAGCAACTCCACATTGAAATTAATCTTTGCGTTTAACGCTTTAAATACCTTAATAATGGTCTCAAACCTGGCATCCGTCAGGCTGTTTTCAAGTTTTGAAATTTGGGCCTTTTGAACTCCAACAAGTCGTCCAAGTTCTTCCTGTGTCAGGTTTCGTTCCAAGCGCGCTTGTCTTATTGCTTCTCCGAGCAAGTCAAGTCGTAACTCCTTTTCAAAAGCCTCCCGCTTTGGAGTCCCGCGTTTACCGATATGTTTGTCGGTAATTTCATCTAAGCTGTAAGTTTTTAATCCTCGCTTTTTCATTTTTTCTTGTTTTTAAGTTCAAAATATTTTTTTCTTAAACGTTCCGCTTTGTCCAAGTCACCTTGTGGAGTTTTGTTAGTTTTCTTGATCAGTCCGTGCGTTGCAATTACCACGGTGTCGATTTTCTCTGATTTGTCCCAAAATGCAAACAGTCGGTATTGAGTCCTTTTAAACAATGTTCTAAACTCCCAAATTTCGTCTGTTGGTTTTTTAATGTAGATTCCTGACCATGTTGACCCACCATTCTTTTTTAAACTGACCCACCATTCCTGCATGTTGACCCACCCATTTTTGAGGTCAGATCGGGGGCCTTTAAGGTTGATTCCTGGCATGTTGACCCACCCCATTTTGAGGTCAGATCCGGGGCCTTTAAGGTTGATTCCTGCATGTTGACCCACCCCATTTTGAGGTCAGATCCGGGGCCTCCAAGGGTGATTCCTGTCCGGATAGCCATCGGTCCAGGAAATTTTGGGAGACCCGACTGTTTTCGGCAATTGGGAAAGGGCTTTTGCAGTCATTTGCTTCTAAAAACATAGGAGCATGGCACAAAAACCGATACCAATGGAAAAATTGAAACAAGTTTTTCAACTTCAACGCGATGGCATCTCCATCCGCGAGATAGCCCGCCGGGTAGGAATCAGCCGGAATAGCGTACGAAAGTATCTTTCGTTGCTGGCGGAATGTAAAGGGGTAGATGATGTAGAATTGGCTTCGAAGGCTTATTCCAACGATTTATTGGAGTTGGAAGCGGAACGGTTGCGGCAGGTCACGATTCATTTCAGCACAGCTGGCACTGAACTGTCAAAGACCGGAGTTACGCGGCATTTGTTGTGGCGGGAATACAGGGCTGAGCATCCGGACGGATACAGTTACAGTCGATACTGTTACCATTTGAAGAAATACCTGAAAAACCGTGACCTGTCCATGCATCTGGAATATACGCCAGGTGACATAACCATGATTGATTTTGCCGGAAAAAAACTATACTATACTAACCTTGAGACCGGAGAACTAATTAAGTGTCAAGTATTTATATCGATTTTCCCTTTCAGTGGCTATATTTTCTGTCAAGCGGTTCACACACAACAAACGGCAGACTTTACGCACTTGACCAACTCAATGTCTAAGTTCTATGGTGGAGTCAGCGCCACTATTCTCTGTGACAATATGAGTACTGCGGTAAAGCGATCCGACCGATATGAGCCGGAGTTTACCGATATCTGCCTCCAACTCAGCGAACATTACGGAACCACTTTTAGTGCTACACGCCCCTATAGCCCGAGGGATAAAGCAATGGTAGAACGAGCTGTAAATATTGTGTACAATTATATCTACGGACCATTGCGCAACCGTACATTTTTCAGCTTGCAGGAACTCAACGCTGCCATGCGTGAGCAACTGGAATTGCTCAACGACAAGCCATATAAAAACACGCCTTATAGTCGCCGGTATTTTTTTGAACAACAGGAACGGCACCTGCTCAAACCTCTGCCCGCCTTACCTTTTTTGCAAAAAAAAGTAGTTCGGCTGACCGTCCAGCGAAATTACCATGTGCAACTCACTGAGGACCATCAATACTATAGTGTTCCTTATCGGTATGTAGGGAAAAAGGTAAAAGTGCTTTACGATGCAACCACTGTGGAAATATATTTGGATCAGGACCGAATCGCTTTACATGTCCGGAATCATCGAAACAAGTCCTATACCACCTTGACCGAACATATGCCTCCACATCACCAGCGCATGCATCAGATCAGAGGCTGGACCCGGGATGATTTGCTGGAACAGGCTTCCCGGATCGGATGCTCAACCCATCAGGCCGCAAGCCTAATGATGGAAAACAGCATCTATATGGAACAAAACTATAAAGCCTGCTTCGGTATGCTTATGCTTCAGAAAAAGTATGGTTCCGATCGCCTGGAAGCAGCCTGCCAGAGAGCCATACAGGGCTCACGGGTCAACTATACCATGATAAAAAATATCCTGGAACGGGGGCTCGACAAAGTAGCAAACATGTTCGCCACCCCCCTCATCATTGACCATGACAACATCCGCGGAAAGGAACAATATCTATAAACTATTTAACCTAAATTCAAATCACAATGAATACAAATCAAACTTTACAACAAATGCAGCAACTTCGCCTCCAGGGCATGTATCTCGCTTATCGCTCCCAGTTGGAACTACCTATGGACCAACAACTCGAAGGACATGATTTGGTAGCCCACTTATTGCAATCCGAAGAACTTAACCGTGCAAATGAAAAAACAGCGTACTATCTTAAGCTTGCCAAGTTCCGAATGCCTGCTTCCGTAGACCAAATCGAATGCAGCGCTGCCCGCAATCTTACCCGGCAACAATTGGCAGTCCTCGCAGAAGGCCGTTATCTGTTTATTCCAGCGAAGCTGACCCCCCATTCCGGCAAACTGACCCCCTATCGTTGGGTACCGACAAGCCTTTATTCCGGTATATTGACCCTTCTGATATCAAACGAGGAGACGGAGTGTAATGTCAAAGAACGATTATAAAGTTATTTTCTTTTTCTTAAAGATTCTCCGGTAAGTTCTATTCGGTGGGCATTTGATACAATACGATCCAGGATGGCATCTGCAATGGTAGGTTCTGCAATAATTTCATACCAGATGCTGATGGGCAATTGAGAGGCAATGATTATCGATTTTCGACCATGCCGGTCCTCTACCATTTCCAATAGATCAAGTCGCGCCAATTCATCAGGTCGTTGTAAGCCAAAGTCATCCAGGATTAGTAGATCTGCCCGAGCGAGTTGTTGCATTTGTCTTTTATGGGTTCCATCAAGTCGGGCCAAACGAAGAGCCTGATAAAGCTTTTGGGTGTTGTGGTATGCCACCTTCAAGCCCAATTGACAACATTGATGTCCAATAGCTGAGGCCAGATGACTTTTCCCCACACCGGTAGGCCCTGTAATCATCAGGTTTTCGGCTTTGTTGACCCAATCACAGGTGCTGATTAAGGCAAGTTGTTCTCCGGATAGATTCCTTTTAGAATCGGCTTTAATCTCCTGGAGGGATGCGCTGTACCTGAACCGGGCCGAACGCGTCAGTCGGTGGATTTTGCGGTTGTTACGTTCATCCCATTCCTGTTGAAGCAACAAGGCCAGCAGCTGGTCTGCATTGATGCTGCCCAATTTTTTACTTTGGACCAGGCCTTGCATCGCATCGTACATGCCATGCAGGCGCATGTCGCGCATTAATTCAAGTGTTTTTTGATGATTCATTTTACATGTATTTATAAGATTATAGATTAAAATGTGAGGCACCCCGGACATTGGGGTGATCTGGTAGCGGCGTGTATTTGGCTGGACATTGTGACTCCCGATTGGCATATTGGCCCAAGGCAAGCCGCTCAATATTCCGGTAAGTACAAACCTGATATTCCAATGCGATGGCGCAGCTTTCAATCAGGATTTCTTTGGAGGTTTTTTTAGCCAATGACAGGATGCCCTGACAGGACTTATAGGCTTGTTCCGGGTGAATGCTTCGCTGCAAAACAACTTCAATAACCGCCAGCACCGGAGGACCAACAGAAGCAGCTCTTTCTTTCAATATATTTTCATTCATTCCTGCCAAGACCTCACGGTGATGAGAAGGCATATGATCAGGGATTGTGTGGTATTTACCGGGTTTATCTGCGGTATGAGTGGCAATGCAATCTCCCTGGTAATATATTCTTACCAGGGCAGTAGTAATGATTACATGGACTTTAAAGCCTATGTAACGATAAGGTGCACTGAAGTATCTTTTGGTCTTGGAGAGGTATACATGGCCATTCTGCTGGACGGTTAAAATCAGGTGTTGTTTAATTTGATACCGTTCGGGGGGCAATGACTTGAGCACAGGCTTTTCATCGCGCTCCAGCAAAACTTCCCGTGAACAATCATATTGTTGCATTATCCGTTTGTTGAGTAGTGCAGCTTGTTCCAGTAAAGCCGTATTTAGCTCCTGCAGGCTGTAAAAGGTTTGTTTGCGCAGGGGAGCGAATATTCGCTGATAGGAGATGGTTACCGAACGTTCCACTTTGGCCTTGTCCTTAGGTTTCCTGGCTCTGGTGGGAAGCACCGCCATTCCATAGTGATTGGCCATATCCAGAAAAGCTTCATTGATCTTTGGCTCATACAGGTGCGCCTGGTTAACCGCAGATTTAAAATTGTCGGGGACGATAGCACGGGGGCTTCCTCCGATATATTCCAATGATAAGGCTGTGGCAGCAACAGCTTCTTCGACCTTCTGAGAATGGGTTGCCAACACAACCGTATAGTTACTGTATCCCAGCGTGGCTACAAAGACTTCACAAGGAATGATTTCCCCACCATTGCGGTTTACATAGTGCAATTTGTCACCGGTAAAATCGATGAAAATCTTATCTCCCGGCTCATGCTCCCGGATCAAAGTGGCATGCTGGCTTCGATCATAGAGCTGTAGATAATGGCAAAACCGGGAGTACTGATACCCCCCGGGATATTCTCTTTTATATTCTTCCCACAACAGCTGTTTGGTAAGGTGAGGGTGCTTCAGTTCCTCATAAAGCTTATCCAGGCGAAGCATAAAATCCCGATGCCTCTCTTTTTCCGTTTTTAAGGGCGCTCGTAAGACGTGCTCAATGCGGAGGTCCTCCAGACCTAAAAGATCCTCCAGATTTAACTCACGGCTTTTAATCGTCCGGAAATACCCTTTGATGGTGTTCCGGGAAATGCCTGTTTCCCGGGCGATTCCCTTGATCGGAACACCCTGTGAAAACAAGCGTAAGATTTGTTTGAGTTGACTCATACGGATTGAATTTCCTGCCATATCGTTGTGCTTTGATTTTATGCAAAGCACGCTTGACACGGTTACAATCCGAACTCACCTAAGAAATCAGAGGGGTCAGCATCCCGGAATGACCCCAATTTGAGGGGGTCAGTATCCTGGAATGGGGGGTCAGTATCCCGGAATACCCTCTTTTTACCCAGGGGTCAGTATCCCGGAATGGGGGGTCAATATCCCCCGGAACAGGGGGTCAGTATGGCCCGGAATATACAGTTATCTGCAACAAGGAGAAAATATCCTGATCACCGGGTCTACAGGATGTGGTAAATCCTTCCTCGCTTGCGCATTAGGCCATCAGGCCTGCCTGCAAGGATATAAAACCACTTATTTGAACATGAACCGTCTCATTGAAAAGGTAACCCTGTCAAAACTTGATGGCTCTTATATTAAACTGCTCAATCACCTGGAAAGACAAACCCTTATTATCCTCGATGATTTTGGTTTGCAGCCTCTCTCCCAGGAAATCAGACTCACCCTTTTGCAATTATTGGAAGATCGTTATGGTAAAAAAAGCATCCTGGTCACCTCTCAACTCCCTGTATCAAAATGGTATGAATACATAAACGAGCCTACCCTGGCAGATGCCATCATGGATAGATTGACAGCTACTGCCTGCCGTATAGAATTAAAAGGAGAATCGCTAAGGAGGAAAAAATTGAAATCAGCTGAATAACCAAGTGTATCTTTAAACTCAAATTAAAGTTCTTTCTCCTATTGCCGAACTCAGGGTGGGTCAACACCCAGGAATCCTGGGTCAACATGACAAGAATTTACACTTTTCCTTTTATTTGTCATTAGGACGATAAACTCGCTGTAAATCCAGATATTGCTCGCCCATCTGTGAAAATCGAAAAAGTCAGGTGAAAGCGTCATCAGATATTGCGAACGCTGTACCCAGCTTATACTCATGTATGTTTCGTCATCAGCCCGCAACATAATAGTGGTCATCCAAATGCTGCTCAATATTGTTAATGCCAACATCACACTATGCCGTAAGAAGGCTTCAGTCCATCCGATGGAATCTCCATCCAAGCGAATGATTTTTATGCCTGCGACCAGTTTACCCGGCGTTCCTCCATATTTTTTTGGCAGGTAAATATGATACCAGATTCCAAAAGCAAGATTTGGAATGATGGTATAGAAATAAAAATTTTTCCCAAGTCCATTACCATACAATATCAAAATAATGAAAGGAAGCAGAAAGAGTGAATCTAAAAGCACAGAGCCGACCCTGATCCAAAAGCCTGCGTACAAGCTGTCTGAAATGCCTTCAATTTCTAATGGAGTCTTTTTTTTGTCCATAAGTCTGTGTTAGATGTTTTCAGGTTGTGCATACTCTGGTTGGCTTTCAGCTACCTTGTTTAGTGTTTACTATATAAAGTATTGGTCGCAGGCTTGCAGCTGACGTTTTGGCGCCTGGCAAAGGAGCGGATTTCGATGTACATATAGTCGACACGTAGTTAGTTGACAAGTTTACAAGTTAGAAAGTTGGCTAGTTGTTGGGATGCTGTCGGATCAGAGTGTGACTTTTAAATTTTTCTTGCGTCTTAATTCAGCATGGGGTCCTTGGTCGAAGTTTTGGATATCAGCGGTTGGCCGGAAAAAGCGATGGCCTGTAAAACCAGGAAAATGATTATGGTAATGGCAAAAGCAAATCTTGAAGAGGCTTTAATGGAGGCATATTCCGATTCCGCCCTTTTCATGATTAGCTTCGATTCATCCAGTTGGACCGCTGCCAGCTGTTGCAATGAAATAAGTGCTTTGTTGGAATATATTTTATAATCATCCTGGTTGTTCATTAAGTGGCTCTCCATACGATTTATATAATCATTAAATTCATTGGCAACGGTTTCTTCAGTGGGCGTAAATTTTGTTTTTTCAAAGGCTTCAAGGGTTCCTCTAAGATCAGCCATCAGGCTTCGTAAGGTGTCGCTATTGGAGAGGGCATTGGAATCCTTATGTAAAACTTCCCGGATTTGATAAATACGAACGGTCATTTTTAAAATGTAATCATCCGCGATCAGCCGGTCCTCATATAAGGTGGTTATGGCGCTTTTGACATTTTGGGCATGTATTCTGTCCAGATAATTGCTTAAAAGCACCAAGAGGCAGAGCACAAACAGGATCCCGGATGTTAAAAGTTTGTTCTTTATGCTGAAGGTCCATTTCATTTTTGGGGCTGTTTGATTTTATTCTATTGGATAGTTCAAAAATAGTTGATCTTTGTTAACCTTTTCAGTCACTTCGTGTTTGAAAAACGTATTACTTCTGGCATTTTATAAATGAGTTACCGCCAACGTTGAGTTTTATAAATGAGTTACCGCTAACGGTTTGCGGCTTGGCGTAGTGGCGGATTTTTAGCACAAAAGTTCAATCGAAGAACTGCACTAGAACCTACCACAAAACAGTCATACGAAGCACTAAACCCGCCATTACGCCAAACCGCTGTTACCGGCTGGTGTTCTTTCGTCCGTCCTTGCAAACCATTGTCAATACTACGTTTCATTGTCTTTGTCGTGTCGGGTTGTGCGGTTGCGTATTTTTTATTTTTAGAAGGGAGGGAAGATTTTTTTATTTCAATTTTGTCAGGGTGGGACAGACACACTCTTTGCCAAGCTTTGGTCTGTGCGTTCGCTTGTGCGGCTTGGCAATGTGTGTGGCTGTTGGGCTGGCTATTCATTTTTCTTCCTTTGTCATTATTTATAGTTGTCCTCCAACTCCTTTAAACTTCTCCACAAACGAAACTAACTTTTGAAAAACACTTTGCTTTTTTGTCAAGTATTGAGGATTTAAAGGACTCATTTTCGGCAATAACGCATTCAATTCTGTTCCGTTTTCGCTTGCATATTCTCGCTTCAAGGAATTTGTTATGTAACGCTTCGCTGCTTCTTCATTTAGATTTTCTTCTGTGATTAATTCCAAGGCTTCCGCTTTCTGCTTGTTTTGTGCAAATACGAAAAATGAATCAATAACATTTGCTTTGTCTTGTAGCGTGTCAAGGTCGGTCTCATTGATGAAGTCAACAACCAAACTTTCTTTTGCTCTATTTCCAACACTTGCACGGATTACTCTACGTATTTCAGTAATTAAAGTGTCTTTGTCTTTGGTTTTCTTGTTATGCTCAAAAATCAATTCAAGAATGTAATCAAGGTTTATCTCTTGTGATTTTAACAAGTCAACTTCAAACACAACATCGTCCCAGTCGATTGTAGATTCTTCTGCTTCTTTGCCGCTTTTCTCACGTCTTAACCACTCACGAATATCATTGTAGGTTGAACGGTAATCCTGAACTGTCCTTTCTTTAAGCAATTCAATTTTTTGCATTGCGGCAATGTCCTCATCTGTTACGAAATGAGCTTTTTTAAACTCTTCAACTGCCTCTGGATTATTGAGGTCAATTGTTTGCAATGCTTTAAGGTGGTTAAATTCATCGTAGTTCTGGAGTATGTTTTCTACTCTCAAATATTCTCCGAAAAGCTTTGCGAATTCCTTTTTGTCTTTCTCTTTTACTATTTCGTCAGGGTTAGGGAATTTCTCATTTAACTCTTTTACTACTTCAACATAACCTCTTCGTGCTTCACCTGTAACAATGTCTGTAAAGCCTTCTAAATATTCTTTGTAGCTCTTTTCAAGAACCACATTTTTCGTGTTACTGTCACCGAACAGCGTAATAGCGTCAATCGTTGCTTTTTCTAAATCTCGGAATGTTACAATGTTGCCAAAGGTTTTTGTCGCATCATAAATCCTGTTTGTTCGTGAAAAGGCTTGAATTAAACCGTGATAACGCAAATTCTTATCAACAAACAATGTATTGAGTGTTGGAGCATCAAAGCCAGTTAAGAACATACCGACCACAATGATTAGGTCAATTTCTTTGTTCTTTACTCGTTTGGCAAGGTCACGGTAATAATTTTGAAACTCATTGCTGTCAACGCCATAACTGGTTCTGAACATGGAGTTATAGTCATTGATAGCTTTGGTTAAAAACTCTTTGGCTGTAACATCCATTGCAGAAGGCTCAAAAGTCTCGTCAACAATTTCACCAATTGCACTTTGTTCTTCGTTTGCGGCAAAAGAGAAGATTGTAGCAATCTTTAATGGCTTGTCGCTCTCTTTTTGCAGGTTGTTTAGTTCCTCATAATAACATTTGGCAGCATCAACACTGCTTACGGCAAACATGGCGTTAAAGCCTTTGTTGCTTCCTTGATTTCTATGGGTTTTTATCCTGAAATTCTGTAAAATGTATTGAGATATTTCTTTGATGCGTTCAGGGTGAAGCAAAGCTTTTTTGTTTTCTGCCGCACTTAGTTTTTTCTCGTCTATTTCAGTTTCTATGCTCTTAAACTGTGGTCTAACATCATTATAGTCAACTTTAAATTTTAGTACTTTTTCATCTCTAATAGCATCGGTAATTACATACGAGTGCAGTTCACGACCGAAAACACTTGCTGTAGTTTCTGCACCTAAAGCATTTTGTACGAATATTGGTGTTCCTGTAAATCCAAACTGATAGAACTTTTTAAACTTCTTATTTAGGTTCTTTTGTGCTTCACCAAACTGAGAACGGTGGCATTCGTCAAAGATGAAAACAACTTGCTTTTGATAAATAGCTAAATCACCCTCAGTCTTCATGAGATTGTTTAGTTTTTGGATTGTAGTTACAATTATCTTGTTGTCGTCCTTTTCAATATTTCGCTTTAAACCTGCTGTACTATCAGAACCATTCACACTGTCGGGAGAAAACCGCTGATATTCTTTCATGGTCTGAAAGTCCAAGTCTTTACGGTCAACTACAAAAAATACTTTGTCTATAAAATCCAATTGAGTTGCTAAACGTGCCGCTTTAAAACTGGTAAGCGTTTTACCTGAACCTGTTGTGTGCCAAATGTAGCCGCCACTGTCGGGTTTCGACCAATTTTTAGCTTGGTAGGAACTTTCAATTTTCCACAACATTCTTTCGGTGGCTGCAATTTGATAAGGTCGCATAATCAAAAGTGTATCGCTTGTATCAAAAACCGAATAGGTTAGCAACACATTTAACAATACTCTTTTTTCAAAAAATGTTGTTGTAAAATCTTTGAGGTCTTTAATAAGTGTATTGTCAGCTTTTGCCCAATTCATGGTAAAATCAAAGCTGTTCTTATCACGCTTTATGGTGTTAGCAAAGTAACGGGTATCCGTACCATTGGATATAACAAAAACCTGTACGTATCTAAAGAGGGAGTTATTACTGTTATAGCTTTCTTTTGAATATCTGTGAACTTGGTTAAACGCTTCACGGATAGCAACTCCTCGTTTTTTTAATTCAACCTGAACTAATGGTAGACCATTTACTAAAATGGTTACATCATAGCGATTAGCATGAGAGCCTTTCTGTTCAAATTGAGAAATTACCTGTACTTTATTTCGGGTGATATTCTTTTTGTCTAATAAGTAGATGTTTTGAATATGACCATCATCAAAAACGAAATCGTAGATATAGTTGTCGTGTATTTTTCTGGTTTTCTCAACAAGGTTATCGCTCGGCTTGTCCAAATATTCTTCCACAAAACGAGACCATTCTCCATCTGAAAATTCCATGCTGTTAAGCGATTGCAGTTGTGTTCTTACATTCGCTAACATTGATTCAAGCGTATTTAAGTTTTTCGGATTTTCATACCCTTGGTTGACTAGGTCTTGAATAAATTCCTTTTCCAGTGCTGCCTCTGTTTGATAAACAGCAGGTGCGTCATTCACCTCAAAATGTTTGGTGAATTTATCCAACACGATAAAGTTGTTTGATTCTGCTATGGTTTTATACTGTGACATTTTGTGCTTCTTTCCAATAATTAAAATTAGTAGTCAGGTGGTCTAACAAAAACTTCACAGTTTGCTTTTCAGGTTCTGTTGGTTCTGCGACTACCTCATTTGATAAGGTGGAATGACTTGTAAACTGAATTACACGATTGTAATATGTTTGCTTGTCATCGGGTAATAATTCTGACCATCTTGGATAACCTAAGAAATTTGCTGTTTTCTCATATAGATTTCTCAGAAGTGTAAAGTGGTACTTCTGTATTGCATTATTGTCTATGGCTTCCTGAATGGTTTGTTTTAGAAAAAGATGGTAGGAGAAACTTTTATTCGAATCACCTTTCTTTTCAATTAGGTTAAAAGTTCCGTCATTGAGTTTATTTAGAATATACCCTGACTTTAGCCCTAATTCATTGTAGAGAACATTGTAGAAAAGTGGGCTATGTGTTGAAATGATAAATTTCAATCCCGTAGATTTCTTTATGATTAGAGCCAAGTTAACAGCCAGCTCAATCAAATGATTATCGTCCAATGAACTTACAGGGTCGTCAATAAAAACATACTTTAAATCATTGAACTTATCTGTTGAACGATTCTCTGGTTCGGGAATATTTAATTGCTCAACCACTTGTTCAAGCAAACTATAAAATACACACCAAATCAAGTTGCTTTCCTCTGCCTTTGAAATTTTAATATTAGGGATGCTTTCCTGATTGCCACCTTCTATTGAGAACGTAATTTCAGAATAAGCCTTTACAGTAATGTCTCTGTCATTCTCATCCTTGATTGTATATTCCTCATTAAAACGAGGCGTTACTTTATCACTAGTAAAGTGCTGAAAATTTGAAATAATGTTACCGTCAAGTCCTTGGTCTTTCAAAAACTCAAGTACCATATTTGTAAATCCGTTGGGGCGAATCAATAGTTTTCTGTTTACATCAGCATCCAAATCATTGTCCCAATAAAAAAGGTCTTCCGTAAATGCGTTGTAATAGAGAACTTTTATGCCTGTTTCTTCTTCAACTTCTTCATCTTTAGGAGCAACTAAAAGTCTGAACTCACGAGACAGCCTTGTTTTGCCTGTGCCGTTAAATGCATAGATTAACTGAGCTTTATTAACAGCATCTCTAAGCGTTTCAGATATTTGTGTTAACGACTGTCCCATGTTATGATTCTATATTATTCTTAGGAAAGGTTAGTAATAAATCACGGTAGTATTCGTATTGCTTTTTCCTTAACTCAATTTCTTTGGGCAGACCTTCGCTGATTGAAGTAGTGAGTATGTCGAATTTATCAAGGATGCTAACAATACGTTCCTGTTCCTCTGGTGATGGGACAGGAATTAAAACCTTTTCCAAACCTTTGGCGTTGATGGCTGATATTTTCCCTGATGAAATATGCTTTTTTATTTGGTCGTGGAATTGTTTAGTACGTGTAAAGTAGGCTACAAATTTTGGGTTTAGTGGACTTCTGAAAGAAAAGCAAGCATCGTGAATTACAACACCTTCATCGCCTAACCAAGCCGTTCCTAATCCAATGTCCTCAATGGTTTCTCCAGCTGCAACAATAACAACATCACCATTTTCAGCAATTCGTAGATTTTTCCTTTCTACCAAATCTAAACTTAGAAATGACTTGCTTTTATCTGCCCAAGTGCCATAATGAGTGTACATCTCACCATAATGAATGCAGGGTACACCTTCTGCAATCATATCTTCTCTTACAAATCTTTTTCCTCTTTGAAACTCACCAATTACGCCAAGTGGTTCTCTGTTAATACCCACTTCATTTAAACTATACAACTGCTCTCGATAGAAGGTATACTGCTTTTTACGAGCTGTAAGCTCCGCTGTAAGCTCCGCTGTAAGCTCCGCAAATCTGTCAAGAATATGAACAATTTTATTTTGTATATCCAGTGATTTCTTTGGATTATCTGGACATGGAATAGGTATTTCTAATTTTTCCTTTAAATTATTTGAACTTAAATTAGGCTGTGCTCCGCCTCCAGCAAGAACATATAAAAAATCAGATTTAGTTAGTAGATAATGATATAAAAAGCGATTATTAAGTATCTCTTCGTCAGGTATAAATTTGCCTACACGTTGATTTAAGTAGGCTTTTTCGTTAAAGTTGTAATACCCAATTTTACCAGTGGTAGCACCTGACATGGCTATAAGTATATCTCCCTTTTCAACAACGTAATTTAGTGGGTTACCTGAACTATAGTCAACGGGGTCAAAGTACTTTACATTCGACAAGTCAACATTAGTACCATTAATATTTGTAATTCTAATAATTGGCAAACCTGATTCTTTAAACAAACTACTCTTAAATGCAAAGCCGTTTTGAAAATCGCATACTTCACCCAAGGCTTTCCATTCAACTTCGATTCCTTCTATTAACTTATCAAAGTAACTCATGCCTCAATTTCTTTTATTATTTTATCAATGTCAGCACGAAGTATATTTATCCTTGCCACAGTTTTTGAAACCTTGCTGTTCAATTCAACTATATCAAATTTTTCTCTGTGGTCTTTTGTTTCCACATAAGAGCTTACCGAGAGGTTATAATCATTTACTGCAATTTTCGAATTTTCTATAGTCTTAGCTACATATTCAATATCCTCTTTGCTATCAAAAATTTCCATAATTCTTTCAATGTGTTTATCAGTAAGCACATTGTTATTGGTTACTTTCTTAAAGAAGTCTTCACCACTGGCATCTATAAACTGCGTTTTGTTTTCGGTTTTGTGTTTTGAAAGAACAAGAATTGTAACTGCTATTGGAGTACCATAGAATAAGTTTGGGGCAAGAGAGATAATGGTTTCAACAAAATTATTTTCTACCAAGTACTTTCTGATTTTCTGTTCTGCACCTCCACGGTAAAAGATGCCAGGGAAACAAACAATTGCTGCTCTGCCTTTACTGGATAGATAACTCAAAGCATGAAGCACAAAAGCAAAATCGGCTTTCGATTTAGGAGCCAACACACCGGCAGGAGCAAAACGGTCATCATTAATCAGCGTTGGGTCATCGTCACCAATCCATTTGATAGAGTACGGAGGATTTGAAACTATTGCATCAAATGGTTTTTCATCTCCATAATGTGGGTCGATGAGTGTATTGCCAAGAGCAATATTAAACTTATCGTAATTGATATTGTGCAAAAACATATTCATACGAGCAAGGTTGTAAGTGGTGTGGTTCACTTCCTGCCCATAAAAACCTTCTTCAATAATATGGTTGTCGAAATGCTTTTTGGCTTGCAACAATAAAGAGCCTGAACCTGCCGCAGGGTCGTAAATTTTGTTTACCTTGTCTTGCTTGTGCATTGCCAATTGAGCAATGAGTTTTGAAACGTGTTGTGGCGTAAAAAACTCACCTCCTGATTTTCCTGCGTTGGCTGCATAGTTGGAAATCAAAAACTCATAGGCATCACCAAAAAGGTCAATTTGATTGTCTTCAAAATTTCCAAAGTCAAGTTCTTCAATTCCCTTTAAGACTTTAGCCAAAGTGCTGTTCTTGCTTTCAACGGTATTTCCTAATCGTGTGCTTGTTGTGTCAAAGTCGGCAAACAAACCTTTAATGTCTGGTTCAGACGGATAACCGTTTGCAGAACTTTCAATAGCGTCAAAAATCGCTTTTAAGTCCGTGTTCAGATTAGGGTTGGTGTTGGCTTTTTTAGCAACATTCACAAAAAGTTGGCTCGGATAAATGAAGTAACCTTTTGTTTTTATCGCATCGTCTTTTATTTCGGGTGTAATGTCTTTGTCAGGATAGTTTGCATAGTTTACGCTTTCATCACCACCTTCAATGTAATTGGCGAAGTTTTCACTGATAAAGCGATAGAACAGCGTACCTAAGACAAACTGTTTAAAGTCCCATCCATCTACTGAGCCACGAACCTCATTGGCTATTTTCCATATTTTGGCTTGCAATTCTTGTCGTTGTGCTATGCTTGTCATTTTTTCTCTTTTAATAAGTCTTGTGGTTTAACTCCTAGTATTTTGGCAATTTCAAAAAGCACTTCAAGTCTTGGCTGTTGTCGGTTTTGCACATAGCCGTTGACCATGTTATAACTTTTACCCAGTTGTTCAGCCAACCAAGTCTGTTTAACTCCTTTTTCTTCCAACACTTCTTTTATTCTGTTCATGTCATTTTGAAATGTGTCCGCAAAGATAGATTTATTATTTTGTCTATCTCGTATTTCAATATAAAAAATGTTTGAATTATTGTCAGTCTGTTTGTCGGCGCATTGGCAAAAAATGGCTCTTTTGGTTTTGCGAAGGTTGGCTTGTGTGTAGGGCAAAACCAAATGTGCCATTTATGCGGTGGCAATAAATTTGAATTAAAAAAATGTGCGGTGGGGAAAATAAAAAATACAGAATGGTCGGCAATGAGTGTCGGCTTACTCGCTGTCCGTTTGAAATATGGTCTGTATGTTGGTCACCTGTCAAAATGGTTTGTCTTTGTTAATTCGTTTAATTTTTAGTCGTCTGTTTAGTGTTGTTGTGTCGTCTTTTAGGCTTACTGGTAACGTTTTGCGGCTTGGCGATGGTGGCGATTTAACCACAAATGTTCATACGAAGCACACACTTCAAATTTACGAAAAACTGTCATACGAAGCACTGAACCGCCACTTTTGCCAAACCGCTGTTAGTGGCTGGGCTTCTTTGTTTTCCGTCTGTCAGCAACATTTTTTGTCCTGCTGAATTGGTGGACAAGCAACACTTCCGTAGCTACAATAAACACAGCAGTCGCCTTGTTTTGGTTTTAGAACTTGTTTGCATTTTTCACATTCGTAAAAATATTGGCAAGCGTCTGTCGGCATTGTTTCTTCTTTCTTATGTCCGCAGTTGGGGCAAGTTATTGTTGATTGTAATTTGATTTCCATTTTAATTTTCTTTTTTGTCGGTTACAGAATATCCTGTTGAGTTTATTGCTTTTTCGATTTCAGAAATATTTGTTTTTGAGTTGTCAAATTCTATGATTGCATTTCCATTTTCATATGAAGCGTTTGAACTTATTATTCCTGTCAATTTATTTACTTCGTGATTTACGTGTTCTTCGCAACTCGCACAAGTCATTCCGCTAATCGTAAATTTTACTTTTTGAATATTGGATTTGTCCACTACTATGATTTGCTTTTCTTTCTTTGGGTAGAAAATGCTTGAATAGTATGGAAAGGCAAGCATAACGATTGCAAATGCTGTTACAATTCCTAAAAACATTTTTGACTGAATGAATTTTGGTTTTTCTTCTGTCTCACAGTTGCAGTCAATTTGCTTTTTAGGTTTCAACTTTTGATACCAAGCAAAACCAAGAACCAAAATTGTCAAACCGATAAAATACGGTCTGAAAGGTTCGAGCCAAGAAAAAGTAGAAGCAAGTCCGCTTGTTCCTGCAATGAGAGCCAAGACAGGTGTAATGCAACACAATGAAGCTGCAATTGCTGTTAAAAGTCCTGCTCCGATTAGTTTGTTGTCTGTTTTCATAATGTTTCTAATATTTTGTTTTCGTCAAGTATTTTGAAAAACGGTTTCAGCATTTTTTCATACTCTTTTGTCAACGAGTAAAAAATGGTTTGTGCTTCTCGTTCGGTTTCAATAAGTTTTCTGTCTTTGAGTTTTCTCAAGTGTTGTGAAACTGCTGAAATTGTCATACCGAGAATGTCGCTTATATCACAAACACAAAGTCGTTTTTCTTCATAGAGCAGAAATAGAATTTTCAGTCTTACGTTGTTTCCTGCCAATTCAAGTCCGTTCGATAAATAGTCAAACGAGCCGTTGAGTTCTGAAACTCGGTCTTTACAGCGGTTTATTTGTTTAATGTCCGCTTGTTGTCTTATACAAGAATTGTTGTCCATAGCACAAAGGTAGTCAATTTGTTTATTTAAGCAACTGCTTAAATATAAAATGTCAAAAAGAACCCTATTTTGTCTGACGGGTTGTGTCGTCATAGCCTTGCCACTAACATCTTTATTTACGCATGTTTATTGCGTATATTTCCTTATATCAGCTTTAAATGAGTACGCTTTTGGTTTAATCATTTTGGCTATTCGGCTGCGGAATCTCAATTTACAGGAATTTATTAAGTGAACCCATATGTCCCAGGCATCTATAAATCATTGCGTTTTGAAAGCGTAAATTCAAAGGCCTGGTCCTTTAGAGGGGAGTCAGATATTCTCATTAACTATCAAATAAGTATAAAGCTAATTTAGAGTTTCCACCGAAATATAACAAAGGAATATCCACCGTTTTCCGAACGGAAATCCTTCGATTTCCCGTGTACAAATGGATATAGATGATTGTAGCTGATTGTATCCGGAAGTAACCGTTTGTAGCTGGGTGCAAAGGGTATTTGTAAAGTCAAAATGGCAGTTGGGGGATGCTTAGTTTGGAGGTGGGTTAGTGCCGTTTCCTCCGTCCAGCACCACCTTCCATTCCCCCCGGGCATTCTTTTTCCATACGGTAAAATATTTTCCCAAAAAGACCGTGTCCGGCAGATTCAGGGTCCAGGTCCCCCAGGTGTAGCCGAGCTCACCGGATTGGGCTACCTCTGCATGGGATGGGGTCCAGGATATGGTTTTGATATCCTTTTCGTGATCATAAGATTTGGAGAAGGCGGTGATTCCTTCGATGGGTGGTTTTCCTTCGCTTAATTTCACGATCGAGGAGTCCGCGTATTGAAGGACGGCATTGTTGAAACCGATATCGCCGGCAAGCTTGCTCATGGCGAGGTCGGCGGATTCGATTTCTTTGGCCAGGGACCGGGGATCAGTTTTTGAAGGTTGGGAGCAGCTCAGTAAGCTGAGGAAGACAAGAGTTTTAGGACTTTTCATGGCGGGCGGTTGGAGCAATTAATTTAGGGTTTTTCCGGGAAACTGGTGGGTCGGAGCTACGCTCCTCCCAGGGTAGGGTTTCCCACAACGGGGCACAGAGAGTTTCCCACGAAGGGCACAAGGGCCACAAAGTATTGGTCGGAGCTACGCTCCTCCCAGGGATCGTATTGTTGCCCACGAAGGCACAAAGTGCACAAAGGGCACAAAGAATTGATTAGTAATAAGTTGATTTACTTTTGTGGACTTGGCGTCGTTGTGGGACCCATTAGGTCGGAGCTCCGCTCCTCCCGGGGATCGAATTGTTGCACACGGAGCCCACGAAGACCACGGAG
>Ga0116143_10001862_pt1 | contig 24309 bp, 20 predicted proteins | sample AD_UKC034_MetaG_FD_89745 | JGI IMG/M metagenome (GOLD analysis project Ga0116143, IMG submission 89745) | Active sludge microbial communities of municipal wastewater-treating anaerobic digesters from USA - AD_UKC034_MetaG | ecosystem: Engineered > Bioreactor > Anaerobic > Digestate | place: USA...
CAGGGTCGATCAGATGCAGATCTTCCATGAGCGCTATCCCGGTACCCTGAGTCAGCTTAAAGTCTATTATTGCGGCATCAAAGGCCGTTTCTCGGGCAGCAACAAGAGCTTGCTGCTCATCCAGTGCCGGAGCAGTTGTATAGTGTTCCGCTTCCAGAATTTCTTTTAAGATTTCAAGCAGATTGCAGTTATCGTCAACAACAAGGACCCTTGCTGAAGCCATGGCTCATCTTTCTTCCAAGACGTTTCGCGACTAGCCTTAATGCAGTCGTAAGGAGTCGGTTTCAGAGATGCATCGGCATCCCCTGCTAGGCGGGGACCAGAAGCCTTCGATACCTATAGACTCCCGCCTTCGCTGGAGTGACGGGGTTTGACTTCTTACCAGTTCATCAATATTGGTGATGTGCTTTGCAGCGTTAAGGCAGGGAGGGAACAGACCGATCTGTTATCAGGTGATTGCATCCGTTACCGGAAGAAGAGTGCGCCAGGAGGAGATAAAGAGGTGGCAATAACCAGCAAAAATGCGCTATTATTATTCGAAAGGGATCTCATTCCCTCCACCCTTACTGGCAAAGACCAGGAAAGAGACTAAAAGTTTAAAATATTATAAAAAGATGCATTGATCTCACCAGAACCACATCAGCTGCTATGAAGTATTCTACTGCACGACAGGGACGGACTTTTATCATGCGCTTCGAGGATGGAGACATTGTTCACGAAGAAATAGAGCGGCTTGCGCAGCAGGAAGCGATCAGCTCTGCCGCGATCATCATTGTCGGAGGTGCAGACAATGGAAGCAAGCTGGTTGTGGGGCCGAAAGATGGTGCTGCCTCCCCGGGCGTTCCGCTCTATCACGTTTTATCCGCTGTACACGAAGTTGCCGGAGTCGGAACCCTGTTCCCTGATGAAGAAGGAAAGCCGCTCCTCCATCTGCACATGGCCTGCGGGAGAGAAGAATCGGCGGTCACCGGCTGTATTCGAACCGGGGTGCGCGTCTGGAAGATCATGGAAGCCGTCCTCTTCGAATTGGTCGATACAACAGGAAAGAGAGTCTTCGACCTCGAAACCGGCTTCAAGCTGCTGGTGCCGTAGCGCAGCACGCCCGGCCGAAGCATCTGCGAGCGAGCAGGCTGTTAGAGAAGCCTGCTCACAGGGTGATCACACATGGGTTCAAGGTTGCAGGCTCACTGTTCAACGTTGATGATGTGGGATGTGCGTTATTGGATCTGCGACAAGGATCTAGTGCTAAACCAGTTCTCATATCTCAGATCGCACATCGCCTAACATCCCAGATCTGACACTTGGAGCCTGGGACCTTGAACCATTGAGGTTTTTTTCAACACCCTGTGAGGATGCTGCAGTGACAATCGACCTTCAATCTCCACATCTGCACGATCCCATCATTCGACATGCCCGAAAGGACATTCCTTATCTGCGGCGTGATATGACAATCGGCGAAGCTCTAGCGACTATTCGGTACCACGGCACTGGGGAAGGAATTATCTACTTTTATGTGGTCGATGAAGAAGGTCGGCTTGTCGGTGTTCTGCCGACACGGCGTCTGCTCACCACTGACCTCGATAAACGTCTTACTGACATCATGATTAGCAGCACCATTGCTATCCCCCATCGAGCAACGGTCCTTGACGCCTGTAAATTCTTCGTCATGCACAAATTACTGGCGTTTCCGGTTGTTGATGATCAACGGCACATTGTCGGAATCATCGACATTCAACTATTTACCGAGGAAGTTTTTGACCTTTCTGAGCGGGAACAGTCGGACGCTGTTTTTGAGACACTGGGTTTTCGTCTTTCACAGGTGAGAGATGCCTCACCGGTCGTGATGGTCCGTTTTCGATTTCCCTGGATACTCGCTACCATCGGGAGCGGTATTGCCGCCGCTCTGATTGCCAGTGCCTTTGAACTCACTCTTGCGAAGAGTCTCGCGATTGCCTTTTTCTTAACTCTCATGCTGGGCTTGGGCGAAAGTGTCAGCGTCCAGTCAATGACCATGACTATCCAAGCCCTTCGCTTTACCCAGCCCACGTTTCGGTGGTATGTCCGGCAGATCAAGCGGGAGGCCACGACCGGGCTGCTTCTGGGATGCACCAGCGGCTTAACTGTCGCTCTGATCATCTGGCTATGGCGGGGCTTAGAAATTTCCATAGTGATTGTGGGCCTGAGTATCGCACTGGCGCTTGTCAGCGCGAGTATCTTCGGACTCACAGTGCCAACCGTGTTACATGCGCTGCGACTTGATCCGAAAATTGCCGCTGGCCCGATAACTCTTGCCATTACCGATATTTCTACCCTGATATTTTACTTTTCCATAGCGGCGGTGCTGCTCTAGCGGGGTGATGGGAAAGGCGTCACTGGTCCAAGGAACAGTGGGAAGTAAGAAGTAAAAAGTGAAAAGTAACGGGTAAAGAGGGGTTCGGGACAGTTCACGACTCAAGAGCGCTTCAGCACGCTACAGGGTGCACATCTCCTGCTCACCGAGGAGATATTTTGCATGCGAGCTTCATACGAGGAGTAAGGAGTTAAGGGTCTGTTGCGGGTTGTAAGTTACGAGTTCATGTTTAACCTCAATGAACCCAAGCAACTCAGGTGACCCAAGTAACCCTCCAGCCTCTTGCCTTATGTGGTAAGGATATGCGCGAAGGCGCATAGCCATCGTTATCCTGAGAATTACCGGACAAGAATCATGATCGTTGTTACTGACGATATCGTTATTCATGAACAGGAAATCAAAGAAGTGTTCGTCCGTTCGTCGGGGCCAGGCGGACAGAATGTAAACAAGGTGTCTACTGCTGTACAGTTGCGCTTCGATGCAGCCCATTCCCCTTCTCTCCCCGATGACGTGCGCCGCCGGCTTAGTACTTTGGCCGGCAAACGAATGACCAGCGACGGCATACTCGTTATCGATGCCCGATCCTTTCGCACTCAGGAGCGTAATCGCCGCGATGCTCTCGACCGGATGGTGACGCTCATTCGACAAGCAGCACGGCGGCCTAAGACACGGCAAAAAACCCGACCGACGGCTGCAGCCCGAGAGCGGCGTCTGGAAAGAAAGCGGCTCCACAGTGCAACCAAGCGCCGCCGAAGCGCGGTGAAGCACGGCGAAGAGTAATAGTCTAAACCGCACGAACGGGTGCCTTTCTTGCTGATGCTGTCCACAACCTCCTGCCTCATCATTCCCATGTGTTTAGAGAGCCATCTTCTTCAGCTCCTCGACGAGAGCAGGTAAAATCTCACCGGCTTTCCCAAGGATGATGTAATCGGACACCCATCCGGTCAGCGACGTCGGCTCCGGATTGATTTCAATCACCCGGGCGCCCGCCTGCCGGGCGATTGCAGGCATATCCGCCGCAGGATAGACAATCGCTGATGTGCCGACCACCAGCATCACCTTGCACGAGCGAGTGGCTTCGACAGCCTGCATAAACGCCTTCTGTGGAATGGGCTCGCCAAAAAATACTGCATCAGGCTTAAGAACACCGCTACACCGACAGCGTGGCGGCAGTATGTCCAGGGAGATATTCTTTATCTCATAGTATGCGCCACAGCTGAGACATACCGCACGGCGAAAATTCCCGTGAAATTCAATGACCGCGCTGTTTCCAGCTTCCTGGTGCAAATCATCCACATTCTGAGCAATAATCTCCTGAAGCCAGCCGAGCCGTTCCATCTCGGCGAGAGCCAAATGGCCGGCATTCGGCCTCGCTTTGACCTGCATTTCAAAGGCCTTAAACATCTGCCAGGGTTTTTCCGGGGCTGTATAAAAGGTATTGATGTGCGCATACTCTTCCGGATCGTACCGCTCCCAGAATCCGCCCTTATCCCGAAACGTTGGTATTCCGCTTTCCGCAGACATACCGGCGCCGGTAAGCGCCGTCACATGACTAACCCTGAGAATGTCTTCAGCCGCGCGCTTGATAAGCGCATGTTTCATTTTTGATCCCTTTTCTCAGGACGGTTGGCTGGGTATGTATACAGTATGCAAGGACAAAAAAGAGAGAGCAGGTCGGGCATGATCCCGAGTCCACAATCGTGTGCTCCAGATCGTTCAGTCTATAGGATACCCTCTTTTTTAAGAGTCCGCAGCAGCGTCCGTTCCTTACCCCGCATCTGCCTGGCTGCAGCAGCGGAGCGCTCATGATCGTAACCAAACAGATGGAGCGTTCCGTGAATCAGCAACAGGCAGAGTTCTTCCTCAAACGACTGGCCCCGTTCTTCCGCCTGTCGCCGGGCGGTTTCCACGGAAATGACAACATCTCCGAGAACCTGCGGATTAAGGTCTCCAAAGTCACCCTCCTGCATGGAAAAAGAGAGCACGTCGGTAGGACGGTTGTGATTACGGTAGGTCGCGTTCAGGTCGGTGATAGCCCTATCACTCACCAGGCTTACACCCATCTCTACATCAGGAGATCCCAAGGCGTTTAAGATCCCGGTCACGATCCTCCTGACCATTCTTATATCGACGGGAAGCTTCCTTTGCCGATTCTTGATCCAAATATTCATGTCTCTCCGGATATTCAATACGGTGATGGAAAATGCCGGTCAGGATGCGATTGAAACTCTTGGCAATAAGATGCAGATCGTTGAGCGTGATGCGGCATTCATCAAGCTGACCGTCACTAAAGGAGTTCATGATGATCTTCTGCACCATACCCTGGATCCGGGCCGACGTCGGATCGGTAAGTGTCCTAGCCGAAGCTTCCACAGCATCCGCCAGCATCACCAGACCCGCTTCCTTGGTCTGCGGCTTCGGACCCGGGTAACGAAAGTCCTTCTCATCGATAATGGTATCCGAATGGTTCCCTTTTTCCCGTTCCTTGGCTCGCTGATAGAAGTAGGTGATCAGACTCGAACCGTGATGCTGCTGAATGATGTCGGTAATCACCTTCCCGAGCCGGTATTCCTTCGCCCGTTCCACGCCGTCCTTCACGTGGGATATAAGGATCAGGCTGCTCATGCTGGGGGAAAGCTTATCATGTTTGTTTTCGATTCCTCTCTGGTTCTCGATGAAGTAGGGAGCCTTGCGCATTTTTCCTATATCGTGATAATAGGCACCCACCCGGGCCAGCAGCGGATTGGCGCCGATCGCTTCTGCTGCTGCCTCTACCAGGCTACCGACAACGATACAGTGATGATAGGTACCCGGCGCCTTGACAATCAGCTCACGCATCAGAGGATGATTGAGATTGCTCAAATCCAGGAGTTTCATATCCGTGGTATACGAAAAAAGCACTTCAACGAGAGGAACCAGGCCGGTAGCGATAATTCCGGACACGAATCCACTCGAGAACCCGACAACGACATCTCCCAGAAGTGGTTTCCAGCCGAGAACAAGACCTTCTTTCAAGACAAAGCAGAAAATGAGAATACTGTTGACCACGCCTACCCAGAGTCCGGCTTTGAACAAGGTCGAGCGCTGACGGCTGTAGATAGCCTCCCGGGCGCCGATCAGGCTTCCTACCAGCGGATAGATAACATGTTCCAGGCTGAAACCCGCAATCATGGAGAAAAATGCAGCTCCCAGCACTGCAAACACCGCTGCGTGACGCACGCCGAGCACCACGCTGATAACCATGGCGCAGGCAGCTGTAGGCAAGGCATAAAACAGCGTATTGCCGCTGAAAAATTGAAGGTCCCCTTCCAGAATGGTAACGGAAATCTGCACCATCAGGCAGAGAAGCGCCAGCATGATTCCCATGAACAGCAGATCTTTATACCAGATCAGGGGCTTCTGAGCTTCTTCGATAAAGGGCGCAGTGAACGCGAGAACGATCAGGAGAAATACGACGGCAAAGTTCCCCCAGGTATAGGTCAGCGGATCGGTTCCGTTTTTAAGCTGCTGAATCTTGTCCAGCCTGAGCAGATGCTCGGCGGTCACACGCTCCCCCTCCCGCAGCACGATTTCGCCTTTTTTGATCTCAAAAAGAACCGGTTTTACCGCCGCTCCTGCAGCCATCTTTCGTTCTTCGGTCTCACTCTTGTTAAATGTTAGATTCGGCCGCAGAAATCCTTGTACCAATTCGGTCACAGGTTTCTCCAGTGCTTTATCTTGGGAAGGAATGCTGGAGCGCACTGCTTTACGCACTGTACTGCGGGCCTGTTCTAAATCGAGAATACTGGTGAAGTCGTATACGAGCGTTTCATCCCGGGTAGGGAAATACCGTACCATGATGCCACGTTCTTTTTCTGTGTCAATCAGGTCCCGATCGCTTACGACACCCTGCTCATAGAACGGAGTGAGAACCGGATAAATGTACGTCAGTACCGCAGGATCAAATTCTCTCTTTTTCAGCTCTGCAAACGTGGATTCGGACACCTCAAATCCCAGAAGCTGGCTGAGCATGTCGACATCAGGTTCCCCCAGAGCATCACCTTCTTGAGAATGACCTGTCAACACATTCCGCATTCCAGCAAAAGCACTGACGGATTTTCGTTCAATCTCGCTGAGAACGTTCAGATCGAAGTCATAGACCGAAGGTACACTTTCGACTGACTTAGTTATCTTCTCCAGAGTGGCGGGCCCGTCTTCCACCAAAAAATCTTCCGGCGCCTTGACATCAACGCTGGCGATTTGACCGAGACGATAGTCGACCGATGGCCGCGCCGATAGCCGATACGAGATAACCAGCGTCAGAATTATACTGAGCAGTATGAGCGCTATCCACTTATAGGCGGCTGGATGGATCGAGAGCGTCCAGGTTATCTGCGAAAAACGAAACAGCTTTGGCCGATCTTTGCGCAGAGCAAGAGCGAAGGAGTTATGTTTCTTTAAAGATTTTACTTGCTTCATATTTTCCCGTATGCATCTATAATTTCCTGCACCAACGGGTGCCGAACCACATCGATGCTGGAGAAATAGACAAATCGAATGCCTTGAATAGGCTTGAGCAATTCCTGAATCTCAATCAGCCCCGAGGTCTTTTCCGGCGGCAAATCCACTTGGGTGATGTCTCCGGTGATCACCACCTTGGAATTCATCCCCATCCGGGTGAGAAACATCTTCATCTGTTCCGAAGTGGTATTCTGAGCCTCATCGAGGATGATGAAGGAACTGTTGAGCGTTCGTCCTCTCATGAACGCCAACGGCGCCACCTCGATGATCCCATGCTCAATAAGACGGCTGGCTTTTTCGTAATCCATCATGTCATGGAGTGCATCATAGAGGGGGCGAAGGTACGGATTCACTTTCTCCACAAGGTCACCAGGAAGAAATCCGAGCTTTTCTCCTGCTTCTACCGCCGGACGGGTGAGGATAATTCGCTCGATTTCCTTATTCAGAAGTGCGGCAACTGCCATGGCCATGGCCAGATAGGTCTTGCCGGTACCCGCCGGGCCGATGCCGATGACCATGTCAAAACTCCTGATCGAATCTATATAGCGCTTCTGGTTGACACTCTTGGGAGTGATGACCCGCTTTTTTGTCGTCACGGGAATGGTCGTATCCAGAAAAAGCTCTTTCAAGCTCACGGCCGGGTTGTTTTTCAGGGTACGGATCGCCAGATCTACGTCAGTCGTCTGAAGCAGGAGTCCCCTTTTTACCACCTGGTACAACTCTCGAAGCAATTTAGCAGCCAGCGCTGCCACCGCTTCGTCACCGGAGACTGTCAGATGGTTTCCCCGTACGTGAATGCGGCCGCCGATTTTTTCTTCAATAAGCCGAATATGGGCATCCCGTTCTCCGAGCAAAATTCTCAGGTGCTCGTTCTCTTCAAAATCGAGTTTTATCGTGGTGTTATGATCCTCAGTATGGGTGCTTTTTTCGCTCATGGATGCGGGTAATGCTGGCGTGAGCAAGGTGGATAATTGCAGGTGAATCAGGTACCAATAATCTGAACCACTACTCCTCGGGTTCGTGGCTTGTTGTCGAAATCCAGCAAAACGATCTGCTGCCATGACCCGATAAGAAGTTTTCTGTTAACCACCGGAATGTTCAAAGATGGGCCAAGAAGACTAGCGCGAACATGCGAATAGCCATTGCCATCTCCCCAGCGGAGGTTATGCTGATACGGAATATCTCGAGGGACAATTTTTTCTATAATTTCGATAAGGTCATTGACAACGCCGCTCTCGTACTCAATCGTCGTCAACGCCGCAGTCGACCCGGACACGAAGAGAAAAGCCACGCCTTCTCTGAGTCCGGAATTCCGCAGCACTTCGGTAACCTGGGGAGTAATATCAATGATGTCTGTTTCGCTTGTGGTCTTAAAGAAAATATCGCTGTGATATATTTCCATGGAAATCTCATGTGTCGCAATAGATTGTATTCACTATTATGTAACACACAAATCGTTAAAATTCAATAGCCACTCGTGTCCCCAGACCCGTCAGGGAATGTTGAAAAAAAAGGCACGTCGGCTCGAACTTTTTCACCGTGATCTCAATTCACTTCCTGTGTTCTCAGCTCTCAACCACGAAACCCTCTACTGTTTCACTGCTTCAGAAATACTATCCCTGACGCGCTCCATTACGCATCACTCGTTATGTACTTGACAGCACTTAGAGGCGAAACTTGCTTAAAAACGGAAATAAAGACCCGATCAACAATTCTTCTGCATTAAGGGGGACCAACAATGAAACGACTAGCCGCGTTAGGTGTGGTTGTGGTTATCTGTATTCTAAGTCTGAAAGTGTCTGCGTTCGGCCAGGAAACACAGACGTCGCTAAGTGAGGCTGATCGCACGTTTCTCATGGAAGCTGCCCAGGGAGGTCTCTTCGAAGTCACTCTCGGAAAAACGGCTAGCCAGCGCGCCAGCGCCGCCGACGTGAAAGAGTTTGCACAATTGATGGTTACCGATCATTCAAAAGCAAATGACGAGTTGAAGCAGCTGGCTCAAAAGAAGGGCGTTACGCTCCCCACTGAACTCGATGCCAAGCACTCTGAGAAAATCGAGAGCATTGCTGCGAAAAGCGGCTCAGAGTTCGATCGTGCCTACATGGAGGAAATGGTAAAGGACCACGAAAAGGATGTGAAAAGCTTCCAGAAAGAGGCTGCAGAAGGGGAGGACGCTGAGATAAAGGCGTTTGCCGCCAGGACAGTCCCCATCCTGGAACAACACCTGCAGAAGGCGCAAGGGATTTTTCAGCAGCTGGAAACTGCCGCCTGCGGAAAGTAAGGACAGGAGAAGCACTGAGGATTCCCCTCTCCTGAGGCACAGACCGGTGATCCGCCGGGGGCAAAAGCCGGGGCGGCTCTCCTGTTATGGGATATCCGCTTGATCAGCGCAGATCCCCAGGCTGTTTTCTTCTTCCGCAGTAATGAAACCGGATTTCTGAAGGTATGAGCTCAGCTGGGCGATCTGAGAGACAAATTCACCATGGTTTTGTGCTTTCTGACTGCAGAGCGCAACGGCATCGGCAATGGTGCATCCGCCGCTAAAGAGACGATTTTCGACACCGCTATCACATTCGCCGATCATCACTGTGGAAAGGAGATCGGAGTCCGGACATTGATCATTGCTGTCGGCAATTCCATCACCATCAAGGTCGGTGGCTGGATAGGCGATGAATCCATGAAAGCCGTCAGCTCCCAGGGAGTATCCTACAACAATGTCTGCGCTGACGCCCCGAGCAAAGGTGCGGCGAGCACCAGGATAATCGAAGCTGGCCCAGGCAGCGCCATCAAAAATATAGCCCTGGGTACTGCTGTCGTTATCAAACGATCCCACAACGGCGGCACCATCGATGCCTAATGCACCTCCTGAGGAAGCGCCGGGAAAATCCAAGACCGTCCAGTCAGTTCCATCATACAAAAAGCCGTGAGACTGCCCCCGGGCATCCAGGTAAAACCCGATGATTCTGTTTCCATCGATACCGCAGGCAGAGGTCCCGGTTGCTCCGGGAAAATCAAGAGCAGTCCAGACAGTGCCATCGAATACAAAACCGTGGGAGACGTTGTCGGTATCAAAATAAAATCCCACAATACTATTCCCGTCAATGCCCCAGACGCCGGTAAGAGTAGCACCGGGATAATCAATACTCGTCCAGGAGTTGCCGTCATAGGTAAAACCATGACCGGCAAAATCTTCATCCCAGTATCCTCCCGCGATGGTGTTTCCATCAATAGCGTATGCGAAGGTCGCTATCGCCCCAGGATAATCCAGCGTAGTCCAGATCCCGCTGTCATAAAGGAACGCGTGCTGTTGTCCAGCAGCATCCTCGTACCCGCCTACGATTCTCCCTTCGCTGATGCCGAAAGGAAACGTGGCCATGGCATCGGGACAATCCAAAAGAACAAGCGCATATTCTCCTGCCAGCACTGAACGCACCAGGCAGAATCCAATAAGAAACACCATGCCCGCAGTCAACAGAAGACCCCGGGTCTTCTTCATAATCAGTTGATGCCGTTCGGCACCGCACAGTTTCTGAAAAAAGAAGAAAATCTTTCGATGTGTCTGGTTCGATGCAGCCGCTGAAGTGTCTGGTTTCACCGAACTCCTCCTTGTCTTCTGATCTGCAACGGCGAGATGAAAAGCTGCCATCTGCAAGGGCAGCCTGCACTTATAACAATCGTCGTGATTATATACCAGGAAAAATAAAAAGCAAATGGCGTGCCGAAAATCGTGAAGAACACTCTTGAATAAAAAAAGGGCAATCTGTAATTCGCAAAAAGCTAAAACATGCCTTCAGCACTACCTCAAATTTATTCCCAAACTTATATAGCCGTTACGGTCCGGCGGTGAGGCCTACGGCACAGCTCTTCGGCCTTTTTTGAATAAATGTCCGTCCGAGAAAGAAAAGCGAATGATATCAAGCGAGGTCAAAGAAAAGGCATGATGGATGTTCTGACCTTGACAGCTGAATACCACTGGAGCTATGGTGATGGCATAAGCTAATTCCCGCAACTGAGGGTATTTTTCCATCCTAAAGCGCCCCGAAGAAAATGAGTCATGCTCTTTTTCTTGGACGAGACCATTGCACGTTAAAGATCCCATGGACGATCACGCCAAATCCAAACAGCAGCTCATCAGAGAACTCGAGCAACTCCGCGGTCGGGTCGCTGCATTGGAAGCCACAATAACACCGCCCGAGGTACAGAAGCAAGCAGCGGCAGAAGAAGCTGAAGTATTTGCAGATGCTTACGACCAGATTGCGCAGGAGCATAATGAGCGAATTGCTCAGGCAATCAAAGGTGCGCACACGAGTGTTTGCTATATTGATGTCCTGACCGGAACATTCGTCGCATCGACCCAGGCCTTGTCTTGGCACGGTTTCACTCCTGATACTCCCCTGACGCATACAGCAGCTCTATCTGCAGTCCATCCGGAGGATCGTCCAAAAGTGAAAGCGGCGTGGCAGAGCTGTATTGAAGAAGGTGCTGCCTATCTGGTCGAATACCGGATCACGCAGAACGATGGAACGATCCGCTGGATAGCCGCTCAGGTGCAGCACGTACCCGAGCTTCAGGGCGGGAAAGTCTTGGTAATGTTTCAAGACATCACCGAACAGAAGCGAACCGAGAAGGTGCTGCGAGAAAGCTTGGAGCGGCTGCACCTTGCAAAAAATGCGGCACAGCTTGGCATTCATGATCACGATCTTGTCTCCGGATCATATCAGTGGGACGAGCGGATGCGGGAACTCTGGGGTGTCGGGCCGGGTGAGCCGATCACCGATGAGCTATTCATGGCGGGGCTGCACCCTGAGGATCGTGCGGCACGGCAAGCAGCAATAAACAAGGCGTTGGATCCCGCCGGTACCGGTGAGTACTATGCTGAGTACCGTGTTATCAACCGCCACGACGGCACCGCACGTTGGATTGCGTCCACCGGGCAGGTCTTCTTCGAGCACCAGCAGCCCAGGCGCGTTGTGGGCATCGTTCAGGATATCACCAGCCGCAAACGAGCCGAGGAAAGCTTGAGAAAATCCGAAGCACGTGCGAAGGCCCTGAACGATCAGGTTTTGAGTATGCTGATGGTTGTTGCTCATGATTTAAGAAGTCCTCTAATCGCGCTGCAGGCAACCTTAAAGCTGCTCTTGCGGGGAATCTATGGCACGATGGATAAGAGTGTGAAAAACACTGTCATCGATCTGAACCACCGGGCTGATACGCTGCTGAGGGTGGCGGAAGAGTGCCTGGCGGGAGCATCGGTGGTGGCAGGCGATGTAGAAGCAGAAAAGAAGGTGCTGGATCTGAGAGAGGACATCATTGATCCGATCCTTAAAGAACTCTCCAGCGAGATCGAAGGGCAGGCCATCACCATCGATAACCGCCTGGGCGGCATCCCTGCTGCCCGGATACTGGTTACTGCCAACAAGGTGTGGCTCAAGATTGTCTATCGCAATCTCTTCCGCAACGCCATCAAGTATGGAGACAAAGGAGGCCTGATATCATTTGGCTGTGAGGATCACGGCTCCTACTACAAGCTCAATGTGTACAACAGTGGCAAACCAATTCCGGAGGGAGCGCGTGAGCGGCTGTTCACTCAATTTTATCGGGTTGGGGGCAAAGTGGCATTTGAAGGAATGGGGCTGGGTCTGTATCTGACCAGGAAGATCATCCGCAAGCACGGTGGTGATATCTGGTACGAAGCCAAGGAATATGGCTCTAATTTCGTCTTTACCTTTCCCCATGATGAGCGCTGATCAGCATACCCTCAATCACAGAATCTGTCTCACCGAAATACAGCAATTTCGTTATCCATTTCATACACCTCCTGTGATGCTCTCAAACAGGAAGCAATTATGCAGCCTAACCAGAGCACTGGGAGGATCCGATACATCTGATTGAACCACACATTCACGCCGTATCCAGAACAACAGATGACTACCTGAATAACCTTTGTCGCCGTGGCAATCAGTGCGGCCAGGAATAGAATAGCGTACCCGACAAACTATGCTGCGTGGACATTCCGCTCCGGAACCGCCCTGAGCGTGGTAGTCATTTTTTCGATCTTACCTTCGCAATAGGACACAAAGGCTAGAAGAGCGAAGCCCAGACCAACTATGCTGCAAATAACTGTACCCCATTCCATGGTATGTTCCTCCTTGGTTAAGGGTAGAAGAATCCCTCGTCACATCGCCATCACTGTTTCGGATACCGGACCTGTGTTGCGGTTCGATCGGAAATCAGCTCCGGCATGGCTGCCAGCTTCAACCTAAATCTTCTGCCTGTGCCAGTAAAGATGCGTAAATGTCTATTTCATCTACTTAGGAAGTGTATTTAAAAGGGTGGGGTTTTAGGTCGGGTTTGATTCAATAGGTTGATTATAAACAGAAAACATTCTCCCCACAACATCGCCGAACAGTACCACGTCGCGAACCCTTCCCTCAAGAGGAACCATGGCTTCGGAGAGCCAGCCCTCGATCTTTCCGCTGGTCGAGCGGATGAGCTCCTTGTCGAGCTGCAGATAAACGAAGTAGGCGTGCTTGTGCTGCACTCCTTCCGGTCGCTTCTTCCCCTGCTCTTCTCCCGGCGCAGCAACCGCAACGTGAATTTCGGTGGTTTTCTTTTCCGGAACAGTTTTGATAACATACTTTCGTCCCCGCTCAACCGGCCCAAAGCTGCCGAAGCGGAAGTTATACGAAGCGGTGAGAGGATCGTAATACGTTTCTTCCGGCGGAAGCGGCAATATTTTTTCCCTGATCGTCCCTTTTCGCTCTCTGAGTATGGTGATCCGATGATTCTGGTAATCGAATCGGGTTGTTTTCTTACGGTGTTTGCTGCCGACGATTACATCTTCGCAAAACTCCAACGGGCGGAACCGCTTGCCAGCATCGACCTCTTCCATGCGCGCAGAAAGGATGTCCCGTCGAAATCGGGTGAACGCGCCAATGATACCGTGCGTTTGTCCGACTATAGTCGCCTCGTAGATGCCCGGCTCAGCGGTTTCCTGAAAGGTGACCCGGCATGATGCCGCATTTCTAAACCACAAAAAGCTCATCGCATAGTCAAGTGCTTCTCCGGCAAAGTGCCGGCCAATGGTGGAATCCAAGTGTTCCCTGCCCCCGGTCGGAGTTCCTGTGCCAGCTGGCATGCCTTCGGCATACAGAAGAAGTGTTCTTCTCCCGAGGATGGCACCGATCACTCCAATAATCCTGGTCAGAAATGTTCTACGGGTTACTTCCATAGATGTGCTTTGCAAGGAATGATGCTCTGTACCCGTGCCTTTAAAAAGGGTGGGTCCCTGGGATGCCCTGAGGGTTCATCAGTTCAGAATCTCACTGTTTTCGTGGAATTTAGCCGTTCTTATCGAATAATGAACGTTACGTTGTCCAGGCCGGTGTTGCCATTGGAAGCATCATAGGCGTACACAATCCCCTCGTAGATTCCTTTCTCGTGTGCCTCATAGGTGCCGGTGAACTGGCTGGGCTCGCCGCCATACTGAAGAGGGAGTGTGCCGATTGACCGGCCGTCCTTTTTGATAAGAGCCGTCACTTCAAACTGCTGAACGGCCCACACGCCTCCGGGAGTAATCGGACAGCCGCACAGCATGGTCACATTTGCGGTAATCGTAATCTGCCGGGGCACCCTCTCAAAAACTATATGTGCAGGAGGAGACTGAACATCCACCACAAGGCCTGCAAGCTCCAATAACAATGCATCACCAGTACTGATATGTTTGCCGGGTACAATCCATTGGGTAAGAGAGGCGCGGTTCGCAGACTGCTTTTGCGCCAAGGGACCATATGCAGCTATTTTAATGTATGTCGGCTCATCAATGTCCAGTGTAGCCGTGAAGTGTGCGCTCTGCGCATCGGAAAGCACGGTTCGGCTGGTGGCAGAGGCATTCATGATACGGTCGGTATTGCCGGTGCTCCCCTGGGTTACTCCTTGAGCCAGGAGTTCGTCGGTGTACACATCCCTGATCGTGACCAGCACTCCTCCCATACTGGTTCCGATAAATTTTGAGTCCTTGCTTTTTACTCGCACGGTGACGGTCGTGGGTACAGCGAATACAGCTGTTGAAGTAATCAAGAGAATGAAAAAACCGAACAGGGTAATTCCGGCATGTCTCATTGAGATTCTCCTTATGTTATTTGGCGACTAACGCGATCCATGGCTCCTTGCAAGAGCAGAGTAGCGGTTATGTCCACGTGCCAGAATAAAACTTGCATCCGGCCTGCGAAGACGGAGAGCTTTTGTTTCACATGCTGCCTCTTTTTCTTACTACATAAGCACTCAGAGAATAAATTGGAATAATGCCTTTCATGTATTTATAGACAGCGACATACGTCGCATGCAGATTGTCATTCCGGGCTTGACCCGAAATCCAGTATGTGCCTGGATTCCCTTCGGGTGGATGACGAGCTGAAGCGCAACCCGCCAAGCGCACAATACTTTAACCGTCATTCCCGCGAAGGCGGGAATCCAGTATTGTGAACAACGTACCACAACACTGCTAAAGCCCGTGGTGCCGGCGATGAGTGCTCGGTAAAATGTCGTTCCTACCAGAAGCGCCGCTATGCTCTGGATTCCCGCTTTCGCGGGGATGACATCTCAGTAGAATGCCGCCTGCGCGGGTAGCCCCTCAGCTCTTTATCCGCCGAACGAAGTAAGTCCCGCTCCGAGCGGGATTCAGCTCTTTATCCACTGAAGGAAGAGAGGAATGACATTTTGTTCGTTGATGTATGGCGCTCTTTATAGAATCCGCGTCAAAGGTACTCGATCTCAGGAGCATGGCTGATCATTACTCAACCAATCAGTTCCGGGTCCAGAAAAGATCCTCACGCTTTTCATTGATTTTTCTTTGCGGCTCATAGCATAATCAGTTCTTCAGACAGTGAAGTACACGGCGGGATGTTCCACACATATCTGCATTGTGGAGCACGCCAGGCCTGAACAGGAATAAAAAGGAGAATCAGCCATGAAGAGCTACCGAAACGAGCTCTGGTTCAACATCCCGACGAGGCGGGGCTTCATCAATATCACCCGACAGATCGAGGAATGCCTGAGAGCAAGCGGGATACGCGAAGGACTCCTCCTCGTAAACGCGATGCATATTACTGCCTCTATCTTTATCAACGACGATGAATCAGGCCTTCACCACGATTTTGACGTCTGGCTGGAAAAGCTCGCCCCCCATGAACCCGTAAGTCAGTACGAGCATAATGTCGGCGAGGATAATGCGGACGGCCATCTTAAGAGGTCGATCATGGGCCGCGAAGTTGTGGTGGCGGTTACGGAGGGAAAGCTCGACTTCGGGCCGTGGGAGCAAATCTTCTATGGGGAGTTCGACGGAAGGCGGAAAAAGCGGGTGCTGGTAAAAATTATCGGCGAATGATGCCAGCATGCACGTCACCGGGAAAAGGCCAGCAGACAGCTTCATTCAACGGCAGTACCTTGTGATGGTCTTTCCTTCTCGATCTCATCAATCCAAGGCATGTGATTTCGCTCAACGTCAGGAGCAATTTCTTCCCATGGCTTCCTTGCATGGCTTCTATTCCATGAGGTACCAGTGAGCGTTGCTATCTAAGGTGCTGGCGAACGTTCACCGGCTCAGCACTTCCTGCAGTACCGTGGCATTGTTATGTTCAGTATCCTTGGCTGAAAAAAGTAAAGTTATCGTGTGCCCCTTCCCTTCTTTGCGCAACCTTTCGACTATATCTTTTTTGGACTCGAGTTCTTTCATGTATCTCTTTTTGAATTCTTCAAACTTTGAGGGATCATGAGCAAACCACTGTCTGAGAGCATCGCTCGGCGCAATTTCTTTCACCCATTCATCAAGCTTCACCGTATCCTTTTTCACTCCCCTCGGCCATAAGCGGTCGATGTAGATCCTTCTTCCGTCATCAGGGGAAACATCGTCGTATATCCTCTTCATCTTTATCATGACGCACTATGCTCCTCGCACCCACGTTGACGATTCATATACTGCTCAAACGGTATCCAGAAGCAATGAAGTCTATCGGCACACCAACGGTCTGGAATTCTACCCCGCATCCACACGCCTTCTCGGCGCAATCTTCTCTGCCGATTACGATTCTCCCGGTCACTCCTTCGGTAGGACTGACAAGACTTTTCTTCTTTCACTTCTGAAGAGCGGATGATGATATGTCATCTCTGTATAATGCTATTTATCTAAGCGGACTGATAGTGTGAAACGGTTCCGGGCTCTCCCGGAATCGAGCTCGATCAACATCAGTTCTGTGATTCCACTTCTGCGACCCGTTTGATGACCTGCATGACGCTGTCGGGATTGAGCGAAATCGAATCAATGCCTGCTTGTACCAGAAAGGCAGCAAAGTCCGGGTGGTCGCTAGGTGCTTGCCCGCAAATGCCGACCTTGGTGTTTTTGCGGTGGGCGGTCTCAATCACCTGTTTAATGGCGCGCGTTACCGCTTCGTTGCGCTCATCAAAAAGGTATCCGAGTTCGGCCGAATCCCGATCTACCCCGAGAATCAGCTGAGTCAAGTCATTAGAGCCAATGGAGAAACCATCGAAACGGTCGGCAAACTGATCAGCCAGAATCACATTGGAGGGAATTTCAGCCATCACGTAGACCTGCAAACCATTTTCTCCGCGCTTGAGGCCGTTGTCGGCAAGCACGGAGAGGACCTTATCAGCTTCTGCGATGGTCCGGCAGAAGGGAATCATAATCAGAATATTGATCAAGCCGATAGCATCACGAGCTCGCTTGATGGCTTTACATTCAAGGCCGAATCCTTCTCGGTACGCATCGCTATAGTAACGAGAGGCTCCGCGGAAACCGAGCATGGGGTTGTTTTCTTCTGGTTCGAATGCCCGTCCCCCAATCAGGTTGGCGTACTCATTAGTCTTGAAATCGCTCATGCGCACGATGACCGGATACGGATACTGGGTGGCGGCGATCTTGGCGATGCCGCGTGACAGATGTTCCACAAAGTACTCGCGCTTGTCCTGAAATCCCCGGGTCAGCTGCTCAATCTTTCTCTTGGCGTCATGATCCTTCAGTTCATCAAAACGGACGAGCGCCATAGGATGAATCTTGATTACGTTATTTACGATGTACTCCATCCGCGCGAGGCCGATACCCTGGCACGGCAGCCGCCACCAGCGAAATGCAGCAGCCGGGCTAGCGATATTCATCATAATCGGGGTGCGGGTCTTAGGGATATTAGCCAGACTGATTTCCTTTGCTTCAAAGTCCAGAATGCCTTCATAGATGTAGCCCTCATCTCCTTCAGCGCATGAAAGGGTGATTTCCTGGCCATCTTTGAGCACCTCGGTAGCATGTCCGGTCCCGATGACAGCAGGAACGCCCAGTTCGCGGCTGACGATGGCTGCATGGCTGGTGCGGCCGCCGAAGTCGGTCACAATGCCGGCTGCCTGCTGCATAATGGGCACCCAGTCCGGATCGGTCATCTCGGTAATAAGAACCGCACCCTTCTCGAAACGATCGATCTGATCGGCGCTCTTGATAATGAGCGCTTTGCCGGCGGCAATAGCATCACCAATGCTCAGCCCTGAAAGCAGGCGTTTCCCTTTTTCTTTGAGCTGATAAGACTTGAGCATGGCAGCCTCTTTCCGCGACTGAACGGTTTCCGGCCGGGCCTGTACAATGAAGAGGTCATCGGTCTCTCCATCTTTTGCCCACTCGATATCCATTGGTTTCTGGTAATGTTCCTCAATAGCCGCAGCCCAGCGAGCCAGGGTCAGTATTTCTTCATCGGTCAACGTGAAAGAGCGCCGCTGATCTCGAGGCGTTTCGATGTTCTTGGTCTTCTGGCTCCCGCCCCACGCATAGATCATTTTCCTCTCCTTCTCTCCCAAGAGCTTCTCAATAATCGGTGCGTATTGATCTCTGCCGAGCAGCGGCTTGAAAACCCGATACTCGTCCGGCGTCACCGTTCCCTGGACGACATTTTCCCCGAGTCCCCAGGACGCATTGATAACTACGACATCAGGAAACCCGGTTTCCGTGTCGATCGTGAACATGACTCCGGCTCCGGCCTTATCGGAGCGCACCATCTTCTGCACTCCCACCGACAAGGCGACCTTCAGGTGATCGAATCCCTGCGCTTCACGATAACTGATGGCCCGATCTGTAAAGAGTGATGCGTAGCATCTTCGGCAGGCATCGAGAAGCTCGTCCTCACCGGTAACGTTAAGAAACGTCTCCTGCTGTCCGGCAAAGCTGGCTTCCGGGAGATCTTCGGCAGTGGCGCTGCTCCGGGCTGCGACATCCAGATCCTCGGTGTTGTATCGTTCGCATAGTTCGCTGTAGCGCTGGCGAATGTTCCGGGCGATATTCTCGGGAAAACGTCCTCTGAGAAAGGCTCTGCGGATGGCTTTCCCTGTCGAATTGAGAGTGCTTTGATTGCTCTTCATGTACTCAATGTGGTCTCGAATAATACCGCTCAGCTGATTGGCTTCGACAAACTCACGGTAAGCCTTGGCAGTGGTGGCAAAGCCATCAGGCACAGCGATGCCTTTTTTTTTCAAAGTGCGGATCATCTCTCCCAGGGAGGCGTTCTTCCCCCCCACCTCGGATACATCGCCAGAACCGAGCTCCTCGAACCATCTGGTGTACTGTTCCCCTGTCATGACGTCCTCCCTTCTGCTCTGTAGGTAAGGAAAGTATGCCTGAGCACATTTCTTTCTGTATAAGACCGAACGCTTTCTGCTTTCCATCTTCCGTTTTCCAGCTCGAGCTTATTACTGGTAAGCACCTCTGCAGCTGCAGGCGCTCGAACAACCGTCGTCCCGGACCTGTCCGGATACCTGTTGCTGAACTTGTTTCAGTCCCCACTTCAGGACCGACAATCAAACAAGCGTCGTCCTGAACTTGTTTCAGGACCTACCGACTTCGGCTAGCACAGAAACAGATCCTGAAAGCAGATCCCGAAACACGTTCGGGATGACTGGTGTTAGTTCGGGATGTCACCCTATCGCATCACCGCCTTCCCTTAGTCATGTAGTCATGTAGCTTGAACCACCGCAGGTGGAGAAACCCAACAAAGGCTCCAATTCCTGATCGCGGGTTTCGCTCCGCTCAACCCACCCTGCGCTACTGCAACTTCTAAGATGACAGTTTCATCAGTCCATCTGCATGGAGGGTTACCAACTAGCTACCAGCGAAACTCCCGACTCTCGGCATCTGTGAGCTCACAGGTCTGGTCCTTGAACCCTATCGTAATCGGCTTCTCGACGTTTCGTCGTGCGGTTACCTTGAGATAGCCAGGTCGCATTTCGATATCCAGCGGATAGCCGCGGTAGCGAATCTGCATGCGCAGACGCTTCAAACCCTCAGGCAGCGCCGGGTTGAACCACAAAACGTCGCCGCGGGTAACGATGCCGGTATAACCTCGCTGGAGTATGTCAATGGTACCAGCCATGGCGCCCAGGTGGATACCTTCCGGTGTTGTCCCTCCCTGAATATCGACCACATCACTCTGCAATGCCTGGTGAAACAGGCGCCATGAATGAACACGATCGGATCGGGCCAGAACCCAGGCATGCACCACCCAGCTCAACGTGGAGCCGTGTGAGACTCGCCGGAGGTAGTAGTCGATATTACGGGGAATCGTCTCATATTCGAACGGGTAGCCGAGCTGCCCAAAAATTTCGGCCAGTTCTTCCGAAGAAAAGAGATAAAAGAGCATGAGTACATCCGCCTGCTTGGAGGCTTGATAGCGATTAGGGGTGTCATTTTCCGCTTCCAGAATGCGGTCGAGTCGCTGGATGTTGTCATACTTTTCCAGGTAGCTCTGCCAGTTGAACTTCTTGAGTTCGCCGTAGCCTTCGAACTGGCTGATGATGCCATCATCATGAAAAACAATCCTTATCTTTTTTCTCACCTCATCCCACTGGGCCAACTCCTCATCGCTCAGGCCGATTTTGCTGCGTAGTTCTTGAGCGACATCCTCGGGAAGGTGACTCAAAACATCCCGGGCACAGTTCAACACCCAGACTGCCATGATGTTGGTATAGGCGTTATTGTTCAAGCCGGGCTGATTAGCATCCGGGTATGCGGTATGGAATTCGTCCGGCCCCATCACCTGCAGGATTTCGTAGCAATCGAGCTCGGGGTTGTAGCTGGAGATGCTTGCCCAAAAACGGGCGATCTCAAGAATAAGCTCGGCTCCGTAAAACGACAGGAACTCGTTGTCTTGAGTTATCTGATAGTAGCGATACACATTGTAAGCAACGGCCGCATTGACGTGCCGCTGCAGGTTGCTGTTATCGGGAATCCATCGCCCCGACTGCGGATTGAGGTGGATTTTCTGGCTCTCTTCCCGGCCGCTGCTGCCGCTCTGCCAGGGGAACATAGCTCCGCGATAGCCGGCCGCCTGAGCGTTGGCTCGCGCTTCATTCAGCCGTCGATAGCGATACATGAGCAGTGCCCGGGTAATCTCGGGAAGTCGGAAGTTGATAAAAGGGAAAATGAACAGTTCATCCCAGAGAATGTGTCCCCGATAAGCTTCACCGTGCCAGCCCCGCGACGGCACCCCTGCGTCCAGTTGCATGGTCATGGTATTGACGGACGTAGTTTGCAGGAGATGGAAAATATACAGATGAACGATCTCGCCGATCCGATCGCTCTCCTCCTGATCCTTGTGCTCGAACTGCATATCGAAGCGGCGCCACAGCATTTCCCATGCGTGTTCATGGCTCTGGCGCAGTTCGGCAAAAGATCCTGCACGGGCAACCCAAGTGCGGGCTGCCAATCCGCTTTCGCCGATCGCGGTATCCTTGGAAGTAAAAAACGCAACGACCTTTTCAATCCGGATTTCCACACCCTCCAATGCTTCGATCTGGAGTTTCTGGGCGATATAGCCAGGCTTTTGTTCGGTTCGGCGCCTGAGATTCCGGAGTCGGCCATGTTCAAAGATGCAGGTTCTGGCTGCCTGGGCCACGCAAATCTTCGATTGATTGGTTTGCATCTGCAGGAAAATCGTTTCTTCATCGATCGACGCTGTCTCCAGCGGGTCCAGGTGCTTACTGTTCAAGGCACTATAACGCGCCACATTGTTATTGACGACGAGGCCATCCAAAGCGGTGTGAATCTCGACCTTGCCGGACCAGTTCTCCGGTGTAAGGCGAAGTTCCTGCGCCGCAAAGTGGGGCATACCCATGTGTACCAGCCGGCAGGTTTCCACGTGGGTACGCCGGTGATCGCCGTCCTGAAACCGAATCCAGCGGCGGAGAAGACCATGCTTCAGGTCAAGTTCCTGACGATAGCTCAGAATATCGAAGGACTGCAAACCAAACCAGGGTCCATCAGCGATACGAAACGTGAGGGGAAGCCAGTTGGGCATGTTCACGAGGTCTTCATTTTCGACATCTTCCCCGGCAATCGTCGTCTTCAGCCGGTTATAGCCTCCCGCCAGATACGTTCCCGGATAATGAATCTCATCATCGCTGGCTTCCGATCCCGCTCCACGGGTGCAGAAATACCCGTTTCCCAGAGTGCATAAGGCTTCTCGCAGTCCCTCTCGATCCGGATCAAATCCTTCGTATACCAATGACCAGACACTCATTATTCTTCTCCTCCTTCCAGGACAGCAGCCAGTGCGCTGAGAAAGTGACGCACATTCTCAGGATTGTGCAGAACGTACTGCGCCGCCGTCTTTCTCGACCCCTCTTCCACTACAATCCCAATGCCCCGGTCCTGCAAAGCGCAAAATCCGTCTTCATCAGTAGTATCATCACCGATATAGAACGGCAGCACATTTGACTGATCGAGATCCAACACCTTCAGGAGCCAGAGAATTGCTTTCCCCTTGTTCCAATCGATGTCAGGCATCAGCTCCAAAACCTTCTTGCCCGATGATGGTTTCAATCCGGGATGCTCTTCGGCTACCTGCTCGAATACGGCTTTCACGCCGGGTACACGTTGATCCGGGACATTCCGATAGTGCACGGCAAGGCTGAAGCGCTTCCGTTCTACCTGGATACCGGGTACATCATCCAAGCAGTTGCGCATCTCCTGTTCAGCACTATCGAGAACCGGAAGATAGTCGGTCCCCTGCTGATACTGAAAATGAAAGTCTCTGGGTCCTGCGATGTCAAAGCCATGACTGCCTGCATAAAAGGCGTCTTCAAGTCCGACGCGCTCTCGTACATCAATGAGATCCCTGCCGCTGACGATCGCCACCAGGCAACGATGCGCGAGCGTTTTGACTACCTCTTTCATCTGAGCCGAGAGTACAGCCTGCTCGGGAACGCGAACAATCGGCGTCAGCGTGCCGTCGTAGTCCAGAAAGACTGCCACCTGCTTGCCTTCCATCCGCTCAAGAATCTCGTCAAAGCGATCCAGCGCTGTTGGCAAGACATCGGTTGTCGGTCTTGATGTCAGGGTATCCCCCACCGCGATTTCGCCCAAGTCTGAAACGACGGCATCCGCCCCGCTTTTCATGAGAGCTTCCCGTTGGCCGACCCGGTCGACTCCGATGACGCAGCCGAAGTTTCCGCTCCTTCCGGCAGCAACGCCGGCCTGGGCATCTTCCACGACCACTGCCCGCCCGGGATCAACCTGCAGTCGACGGGCAGCCTCGAGGAAGATGTCGGGAGCAGGCTTGCCCTCGAGCCCGAGCAGGTCGCTGAGTACTCCATCGACCTGCACGTCAAAAAGATCGGTTATGCCGGCAGCTTCCAGCACCGTAGAGCAATTCTTGCTGGAAGAAACAACCGCGGTTTTGATGCCGTGTGCCTTGAGAATGTAGATCAGGTCTACCGTGGAGTCGTAGACCTCTACGCCTTTCTCCTTGAGGAGCACATGGAAAATCTGATTCTTTCTATTACCCAGTCCGCAGATGGTTTCCTGATCCGGCGAATTTTTCGGCGAGCCATAGTCAAGCGTGATGCTCCGTGATTTCAGAAATGACTGCACGCCTGCATAGCGCGGCTTGCCGTCCACATACCGGCGGTAGTCACGTTCGATGTCAAAAGGCTGGAAGTTCTCTGCCGATCTGATCCTCTTCTTCAGGTAGTCATCGAACATCTGTTTCCATGCAGCGGCATGGACCTTGGCGGTACTGGTGACGACACCGTCCAGATCGAAGATGACCAGATCGAACTCCTCCACAGAAATACGAACAGGCTTGTTCATTGAAAGAATCTTTCGTGAGAAAATCTGGCGTGTTTGCCGTTACTCGCGCGACTCACCTAACAGGATAGCGCCGGGGCGCAGCACGTGAATGGGCATTAGCCTGTATTTTCCGTGGCAAAACCGCGCCAAATCGTTAAGGATACACCGGGAAATAGCGGCTGGAGAGGGATTCTTGCTGTTGAAATTACGCCGTTGCGGCCATCGGACTACAGTCTTAACCTGATTGAGCTCAGTGCAGCGTTTGGTAGTTTTGACTTAGTGTATTCGCTGTCATTTCTGTTCATGTGCAAAGGAGGCTTCTATGGTCAGAGTAGCAATTAACGGC
>Ga0116143_10001863_pt1 | contig 24292 bp, 20 predicted proteins | sample AD_UKC034_MetaG_FD_89745 | JGI IMG/M metagenome (GOLD analysis project Ga0116143, IMG submission 89745) | Active sludge microbial communities of municipal wastewater-treating anaerobic digesters from USA - AD_UKC034_MetaG | ecosystem: Engineered > Bioreactor > Anaerobic > Digestate | place: USA...
GGGGAGTTGTAGAGTCATAATATCCAAGTGTGACTTCCCTAATAGTAGCCTGATCGGAAGATACCGCGTGGGAAATATAACCTTCACCACCCTGTAGCAAATCCCAAGCCTGCTTAACCGGCCTCAATGGGTATGAGTGAATGACTGAATAATCAATTGGATAGTAATAATAGTCCAGCTGAAGAATCTTTTCTGTGTTTTTAATATTTCCCACGAGCGCGTGAATGACGCCTCTGCCATCACGATCAGTGTAGATTTGATACCTACTTTCTATGGGAGATCGGTTTAAATCAACCGTTACGAAGTTGGCATCAGTAACCGAAACAGCAGGAAGTAAGTCTGATCCCACACTTTTTACAAAAGCAAAAGTGCCAGATGCTGTTGAGATATCTGACGGCAGGTCAACCGCTTTTTTGATAAAGCTTTTAACTTCGTTAATAGCATCAAATTTGGTTGGTAATTCAGAGTCTAATAATAATTCAGGTCGGTTTGAGAAATCACTGATATAGCTAAATACCTGATCCTGAATGTCATACTCAAGTGTAGTAAAAAGCGGTTGTGTTTTTTGCCAACGATACGTTCTTGAGTCTAATATTTCTGGCACAGAGAGAAACTCATATTCTAAAGCGAAACTTTTCGATTTTTCTGCATCAAGAAGTCCAGGAGAATTTTTTGGCATAAAAAACACAAGGGCGCGATCAGAAAAATCCGGTAGCCTACCAGTTGGGGTTTCTAATATAAACTGTTTTGGCTTACTTTCATCTGGCGTGATGGGAAATTGAGGTGCTGGAAGTATACCAAAACCTACGGTGGGAGGAGGAGGTGGCTCAGGATGTGTGGCAATCCAGTACCGAATAAATGCTCCAGATGCAAACCAAAATACTAAAAACACTACTAGTCCGACGGATCCATAGAGCACAAAGCTTTTACTAAAGGTTTTCGCTTGGGTCAAGGTAAGGCCGGAATTACTTGTTGCTGGCATGTAAATATTTAAAACTTCGTACAGTATAATCATACCTGTTAGTACTCATGATGACTAGCAGACAATGATATTTACTATTTTAACAACTTTTCCACAATATTTTGAGAGTCCTTTGGACTCATCGATCATTCATAGGGCAATTTCCAACAAAATTATTGATGTAAATTTGATTGATTTGCGTCAATTTACAAATGATAAGCATAAAACAACGGACGACAGACCTTTTGGTGGAGGTGCTGGGATGGTCATGAAAATTGAACCTATCGAGAAAGCGTTGGCAAGTATACCAATATCCCAGCCAAAAAAGAACAGAACCATCCTCCTTTCTGCACGTGGCAACCGCTTTGTTCAAACTGATGCCAGTAGATTAGCTACATATCAATCTGTATCACTTATTTGTGGTCACTACGGAGATGTTGATCAAAGAGTGGCGGACTATTTAGTAGACGAAGAAATTTCGCTTGGTGATTTTGTGATGACAGGAGGAGAGCCAGCGGCGCTAGTTATGATTGATGCGATTAGCCGATTATTACCCAATGTTTTGGGTAATGAGGCCAGCATTGTCGCAGAAAGTCACGCCCAGCCAGGAATCTCTAGCCCTCCAAGTTACACACGACCAGCAGACTATCGTGGTTGGAAGGTCCCTGAAGTGCTGTTATCGGGTAACGCAGCAGCCATTAAGGCGTGGAAAGCCGATTATTTGGACTCATTGGATTCAAAATAAGTACATGCTTCCCTAATAGCTACAGAAATAGGCGTCGGTTTATGAGGAATAACTTGTAGTAATTTAGTTGTATCAAGGGCTGTATTTTTTTGATATGGACGTTTCGATGTTGTGAGATACTTGGCGAGCGACCCAGGCTTCACTATAGTGGATAACTGTGCCGCCTCAGCCACTTTGCGAGCAAAGTCATAATCGTTCCATCGCTCGCCATTTGTGGCGTGAAAAATACCCGCAGTTTTTGTTTGAGTAAACCAAAGAATTGTTTTTGCTAAATCGTCAATATAGGTTGGGCCAAATGAATGATCTGTAAATTGAGGAGGCAAAGAGTCATCAGTTAGTTGATTGAGAATTCGATGGAGGATGTCAGCCCTTGGGTAAGAGTCAGATCTGAACGGTTGATCGATCCTAAGAATAGCAGCTTGATCAATGGAGTTAGTAACTTCTTCCTCTGCCCAGAGTTTTGTTTGACCATACCATTCAATTGGGTGAGGTGTGTCGAACTCGGTATACAATTCATCCTTTGTTCCATCAAATACATATGCTGTCGACAGATGGATTAAGAACTTGCTGTATTTCTTACAAGCATTAACAATATTTCTTGTGCCCACTACGTTGATTGCATAGGCGAGACCCGATTTGTTTCCAGTCTGTTCCCAGGCTGCGGTAACATTAGTGAATGCCGCGCAATGCAAAACTACCGAAGCGGCAGAGTTGCCAATAAAACTCTCTACTTGTTGAATATTTGTGATATCAACGGGATTAGTTTTATCTGAAATATCAATATTCTCAAATTTAAGGACGGCAGATAAATCTTTGACGATTTTTGAACCCACTAACCCATTTAGACCCGTACCAATAATTGATGGTTTTTTTGTGTTATTCATAGCGATAAATACATAATCTAAGAGGGAAACTTGCTAGGAAATTTTTCTCGTAGGGTTACTGACTGACGATCTCTCTCTGATACTATCATTGTCTTTTGGGCAATAGGCCAGCGAGCATTAATGTCTTTATCAAATAATGAGATTGATACATCTCCGGTGCGATCGCGGTTGGCATAGAGCGCATCGACAAAATAGAGATAATCAACGGGTTCAGAGAGTGCTAGCGCCGAGTTGGCTACACCCGCCGGAATATAGAGTGAGCCATAGAGCGCGTCGTCATGGTTGCCCAGATTGAAACTTACAGAATGGCCAAAGGTCGCTGAATTCGGTCTAACATCAACCAAAACACAATAGCAATATCCGTGAACAATTGTCACTAATTTATTCCAATTTTCGGCATGAAAACCTCGGATAACATTTAAATGTGAGTGCGAGTGGTTAATTTGAACTGGGACGAAAGGTTGTTTGAGTGCCATATTTAGATCTGGCAAACGAACAAGTTCGGCGTAGTGACCTCGGTGATCGATGTGTTTTTGTGATGCTGAAAATAACAAACCTTCAATTGCAGTTTGATAGATTCCGTCAACAACATGATTAGATTCAGTTGGAACAAAATTATCACTTGGCATAGTTATGAACTTTCCGCTGTATTATACTGTGCAGAAAAATAGGCAGCGTTGGCTTCTTTAAGTGGTTTCCACCATGCTTGATTATTGGTATACCAATCGATTGTTCGTTGCAAACCTTGTTCTAGATCAACCGATGGCTGCCAACCCAATTGAGATTGAATAGTATTCCAATTAACTCGATATTTTTGATCGTGTCCTGGTCGATCAGCTACAAACTGAATAGAACTTTCTGATCGATTCATAATTTTTAATACTAATTTGATCAGCTCTAAATTTGTAATATCCTCAGTAAGTCCTCCTACTAAATAGGTTTGACCAACTTCGCCATTCAGTAATACGAGTTCAATAGCACGACAATGATCTTGAACATATAACCAATCCCTAATTTGATTGCCAGGACCATAAATGGGGACCGTACCACCCTCGAGCAAATTTGTAATTGCTAGGGGAATCAATTTTTCAGGAAACTGATATTCGCCGTAGTTATTTGAGCAATTAGTAATGGTAACCGGTAATCCATACGTCTCGGCATAAGCCCGAACCAAGTGATCAGATGCCGCTTTACTGGCCGCATAGGGACTTCTTGGTGAATAGGCAGTAGTTTCAGAGAAACCTTCTCTGCTGTCTAAGGGGAGCGAACCAAAAACTTCATCGGTGGAAATATGATGGAATCTGGCAACGGAGTGTTTGAGGGCGGCTTGTAATAAGGTATGAGTACCCATCACATTGGTTTGGAGAAATAGATTGGGGTTAGTGATGGATCTGTCTACATGAGATTCAGCAGCAAAATGAATCACCATTGTTGCCTCGCTCAGTATGTCGTCAACCAATGCAGCGTCGTTAATAGTACCGTGAACGAAGCGCACAGTACTCTGTTTTTCTAATTCTGCTAGAGAAGACCGATTGCCAGCGTAGGTGAGTGCGTCAAGGATAATAATACGATCATCCGGATGCTGATTATTCCAATAGTAGCAAAAATTAGTACCAATAAAACCAGCCCCTCCTGTAACCACTAGTGTATTGTGTTTATCGAGTGTTTTTCTCATATTTTGTTTTGATTATTTATTATACGACTCATCAATTAGGCGCTGTGTTTCGGTTCTACCCAACTGACTTCTCACTCTAACATACATATTCTCTAAATTTGCATACTTTTTTTGTTCAATTCGGTATAGTTCTTGATAGAGTCCTGTCAAAAGTGCAAAAATAATAGTGGACAAAAACAATAAGCGAGTAATGGTTTTTTGGGATGGAAGAGCAATATTTGGTAATTTCATGTCTTTATTGCGGAGTAGGGGGTGAGTTAAGATCGAACGAAGATTGTATGTATTCCTTTAGGATAGCGCTGTCAGTAGCGATATACACCCATTGATTTTGATATCTCCAAATGGGTGGATGTATGAGTACTCCATACTCCCCGTAATTTTCTGCAATTGGCAATGTGTGCGTAGTGATTTTTGGGCGTAAATCATTTTTTACAAATTGAACCCCAATCTGCAAGATCTCGCTGAGTGGCCAATAAGATTCATAATTCCTTCTATACCAATTCACCAGTCTACCCAATAATTCGGGGTTAGTCAGAACAGATTTTGACTGCAGTTTATCTAATAACGCAACGATTACTTGTTGCTGTCTTCTCGTACGGGAATCATCACTACCATTTTCACCAATAGCTTGGCGAGAGCGTATATATTCTAATACACGATTTCCATTCATTGTCTGAGTTCCAGCTTCAAAGCTAACTGTTTGTTGCAATAATGTAGGATCGGTGATTTGACTTGGGTTAAGACCTGGAATGGGAAAATGATCATCAGTAAATGCCTGAGCTACAGTTATCTCCAATCCACCAACTGTGTCTATTAATTCTGCTAATTGTTCTAAATTGACCGGAATAATTCTATCGATAGAGATACCAGAAAGAGACTCAATTGCTGAAGTCACAAGGTTGGTTGGTTGCTTAGGATTGGCTTTTTGACCATAATAATACAGTGAGTTAATTTTTGTCTGGTATTCATCAATCCAAAGATCTCTGGGTAGCGAAAGGGAGTTAATTTCACCAGTTTCCAGATTCATCGTTAGTAGAATTATTGTATCTGTTAGAACGGTTTGCGAGCGGGCTTCTACTTCGTCTAAGCCTAATACTAGTATTGAGATTCTACTATTCGAGTGATTGAAAGGGTTCTGCCAAGCATTTTTTGCCATGCGAAGTATTTCTGTAGTAGTTAGCCCGCTTGATTTTTGAAACAGTGAAAACTGATACCATCCAATTAGACCGAGAATTAATCCGGTAAATACAAATAAAACCAATAAAAAACCGGCGGTGGCCAACTGCGCTTTCAGCATTAGCTTAATTAAGTTTCGATTCATTAGTAGCTATCTTACCATTAGTAATGCGGTACAATGAAAAGATGCTCAAACGAGTGCTTGTGTTCTTGATGTTGCTTGTTATATTGTTTATATCTTCAAGAAGTTTCCTCTTGGGTAAACTCTTTTTTTTGCACGATTTTACTCATGCTGCCAGGATTGCCGAAATGTCTCGCGCCCTTCAAGATGGGGACTTTCCAGTTCAGTGGTCGAAAAACTTTGGCTATGGATATGGTATGCCCCTGTTTTTGTTTTATGGACCTTTCCCATATTATATTGGCGCCTTCCTTTATATAGTTTCTGACTCTATATCTTTGTCATTACTCTTACTATTTATTTCTGTAAATATTGTTACGATTCTGGGATCGTATCGATTGGGAAAGGAGATATCTGGAAACGCTGGGGGGGTTATTTTTGCCGCGCTATATACACTTGCACCATATCGGGCAGTTAATTTGTTTTTGAGAGGAGCAATCAATGAATTATGGGGAATGGCATTGCTACCCTGGTTAGTGTTGGGTTGGTATTTGATGATAAAAAAACATCGCTTGGGCTGGCTATACATATCACTCAGCACGGCCATCATAATACTCAGTCACAATTTATCCGCCCTATACTTTGTACCACTCGGATTTCTATCTGGCTTGTTGCTTTATCTCTGGAAACGAAAAAATATAAAGCGAAGTATTCAAGAAATGCTATCACTACTAGTAAAAGGTCTACTTGCTTCCTTATTGGGCTTTGGCCTGAGTGCTTTTTATGCTCTGCCGGCTTTGTTTGAGAAATCATTCACTCGGTTGGACGAGCAAATCTTAACTGGCTATTTTGATTACCACAATCACTTTTTGTATCTTAGGCAATTTTTGCTAGATAATTGGAAATATGGTGGTTCGGAATGGGGTCCCAACGACGGCATAAATTTCTTTTTGGGATATGGTGTACTTTTTGGGTTAGGGCTTGCAGTGTTCCACGCTCTGAAGAATTTTAAGCGAGTGAGTAAACAAACTTCTTTGAGTATCTTTTTACTGTTTATGACTATGGGTGGTCTAATCTTACTCACTACTCAAAAGTCACTTTGGTTGTGGGAAAATCTGCCAATGATTGCGTATCTTCAATTCCCCTGGCGATTATTAAGCGCAATTGTTTTTATAGCCACAGTAATAATTGCCATGTTTTTTTCAAATAATTTCAAACGAAAAAGAGCAGCAGTGCTCACCATCGTTACAATTACTCTAATCACCTCATTCAGATATTTTGTACCCGCTGCCTATTATGATTCAAACAATGGTCCATACTACACAGACGCCACGAGAATCCAAACAGAAATGAGTGGTATTCTGCCAGATTACATACCCAAAACTTTCAATACAGATATTGAACCGTTCCAACAGTTGGTCAAAGAGAGCGAATTACTTACAGTTACAATCTTAAAAGATGCTACGTCTCAAAAGATACTCTTAGTTAAAGCCAAAGAGCCAGTTCCTATAACCATTTCAATTGCAAATTTCCCTGGTTGGAAAGCATATCTTGATGGTGCAGAAATACAAATTTTAACCAGCGAAAACGGCCTGATTGAAGTGAATCTACCAGAAGGAGAACACCTGCTTAATTTAAATTTTGGAGCGACGAAGGTACGGATGTGGAGTTATCTCATCAGTACGATTGCAGTGATCCTTCTTTTCGTTAAACTCTTTAGTACACAAACAAAAAAACAAAACTAAGCTATGCAGAAAACCACTACGAATGACGAACTTCAGATAATCAAACGGCGGTCTATTTCTGGTGCCATGTCATACTTACTTCGAACTATTATTTTGCAAGGTATTGGGTTTCTTTCGCTAGCCATTTTGAGTAGTTTATTTGCTCCAGAAGACTTTGGTATTTATGGTTTTATTCTAATGATCATTGGTTTATTGACGTTTTTTTCTGACGTTGGTTTAGCCGCTGCGCTCATACAGAAAAAAACCGATCCAACTGTAGAAGAATATCGCACGGCGTTTACCATTCAACAACTACTTGGATGGTTCATTGTTGTTATTGCTGTGCTATTGGTAGCGTCGGGTATTGTTTCCAGAAAAACTGGTTGGGCAGGTGATTGGATTTTACTGACGCTAGCCATTTCCTTTCCATTAACAACCTTAAAAACCATTCCCTCCGTAATTCTTGAACGAAAATTGGAATTCTCAAAATTAGTCATACCACAGATTGCTGAACAAATTGTTTTTCATGGGGTTCTGATCTTTATGGCTTTTCAACAATGGGGAGTAATAAGTTATGCATTTGCAATTGGCGCCAGAACAATAATCGGCATTCTTTTGATGAACGTAATTCAGCAATGGCAATTTGGACTAGCAATTACTAAGCCGGCAATCAAAACACTGCTTTCATATGGTGTTAAGTTTCAACTCAACGATTTTCTGGCAAGAATTAAAGATCAACTGTTTTACATTGTGGTTGGCGTGATGATGCCATTAAGAGAATTTGGTTATATTCAATGGTCAAAAAATTGGTCAATGTACCCCTACACACTTACTGTCCAAAACGTGATGGCGATTACTTTTCCGACGTTTTCTAGATTACAGCACCGTAAAGACGCTTTGGCAAAAGGCTTAGAGATTTCTCTTTTCTGGATTACCCTGGCGATTTTCCCAATTATTGTTGGCATGGCTAGTTTTATTACTCCTTTTCTATCAGTATTTTCATCGACATATGGCAAGTGGATGCCCGCAGCGTTTAGTTTTGCTTTATTTAGTCTGAGCATTGGTTGGAGTGCGATTTCAACACCGTTGACCAATTTGCTTAATGCTATGGGCAAAATTAACCAAACGTTAAAATTAATGATCATGTGGACACTTTTAACCTGGGTTCTTACTCCACCGTTAGTTTGGTGGTTTGGGTACAATGGGGTCGCAATCGCCGCACTCCTCATTAGCTTTTCTTCAATTGCCGCTGTTTGGATGGTACAGGAAGAACTCTCGTTTAAGTTGTGGGATCAAATATGGCCGCAGCTGGCTGCGGCCACCGTCATGGCAGCCGTTGCTCTCATTGGTAGAACGTATTGGCAACAGAGTGTGGGATTCCTGGTCTCAGGAATGTTCGTAGCACTTTTATCCTATGTATTGACAGTATTTGTCCTTGCCAAGGATCGTTTAATTCGTAATACGCTATACTTACTAAGAGAGAGAGCATAAGTATGTCTCAAATAACAGCTATTGTTACCACACATAATGCCGCGAAAACTTTATCAGATTGCCTGAAATCACTCTCATTTGTAGATGAAATTATCGTCTTAGATATGGAAAGCACAGATGAAACACGAGGTATCGCGCGCAAATTTCACACAAAAGTTATCTCAATACCACCAGCAGAATATGTTGAATTAGTAAGAAATACATCTGTCAAAGAGGGCACCAAACCCTGGATTTTACTAGTTGATCCGGATGAAACAATTCCAGATCAATTACAACAAAAGTTGCTGTCACTCGTGGATGACACCCATGCTCAAATCTCTGCGTATAAAATTGCCCGAAAAAATCTTGTGTTTGGCACTTGGATTCAGCATAGTGGCTGGTGGCCAGACTACCAAATCAGATTTTTTAAAAGAGGCGCTGTTTCATGGTCTGGAGTCATTCATGAGCAACCGAGCGTTAATGGTGCGGTGGGGGTGATTGATGCCAGTTCAGAATTGGCAATTGAACACACTAATTATTCATCTCTGGATGAATATTTTCAAAGAATGATGCGATATACACAAGCGGAAGTGGGAGATAAATCATCAAAATCTCTTACAAAAATCAACTCGGACCAATTGTTTTTAGCATTTTTTAATGATTTCTTCCGGCGTTACTATCAGGATGAAGGTTATCTAGACGGATTACATGGCACTTCATTAGCTCTCTTACAAAGTCTGTATCAAGTCACAACTGCCTTAAGAATTTGGGAAAAACAACAATTTCCATATTCGGCAAATACCGTTACGGACTCCACAATCAATCAAGTGATCTCCGATTGGAAATACTGGCAAGCATCAAAAATGAGTCTCCAGACTAAAGGGCTAAAGAAAGCGTTTTGGCTACTGAGAAAGAAACTAAGATTTTAGGCTATAATAGCTTTGTGAAACATGTTTCTGTAATTTTAGTTCACTATAACAATACTAAGACAACTAATTCCTGCCTTTCTTCTTTATCATCCCTTATTCACCCAGGATATGCTTGTCAATATATTATTGTTGATAATGGATCGATTAAAAAGTATGTTCTACCTAAATCATTAACAAAATCAAAAAAGTTTAAGGTGATACGTTCGGATGCCAACTTGGGTTTTACTGGGGGCAATAATCTTGGCATTCACTATGCAGTTGAGAGAAATAACTCGCAATTTATTTTTTTGTTAAACAATGATACGACGATCCACAAGCAGGCATTACGTAATCTGCTACAAACATTAGAAGATCAACCTGAGGTTGGCATTATTTGCCCCAAAATATACTTTTCTGCAGGGAAAGAATATCATTCTAAGAGTTATTTACCCAGTGAGCGCGGAGAGGTTTTTTGGTATGCCGGAGGCAGCATTGATTGGCAACATATCGTGGCATTTCATCGTGGTGTTGATGAAGTTGACCGTGGACAATTTAACAATGCTGCTGCTACCGATTTCGCCACTGGTTGTGCCATGCTCATTCGACGTGAGGTACTAGAAAAGGTTGGTTTTTTGGATAAACGATATTTTATGTATTTTGAAGATGTAGACCTAAGCCTTCGGGCTAAGAAAGCTGGATATACAATTGCTTTTTGCCCTAATGCTATAGTGTGGCACGACAACGCAGGTTCTTCTGGCGGTTCTGGCTCATCGCTTCATGTGTATTATCAAGAAAGAAATCGATATTTGTTAGCGTTCGCTCACGGCACTCCAGCGGTAATCCCCGTTGTGCTTCGCTTACAGTTTCAGGCGCTAACATCAGGTAGTCGCTTACGCAGGAAAGCAGTGCTAGACTTTTATAAGGGATCTTTTGGAAAACAATCACTAGTATGAAAAAAGCAGCAGTCACAGCAATTATTTTGGCCAGAAACGAAGCAGAGATGCTTCCCGGCTGTTTAAGAACGATTGCGTGGTGTAAAGAAATAATTGTCATAGATGACGGCTCGTCAGATAACACAAGCGAAATTGCTGAGAATGCTGGATGTAAAGTTATTTCATTCAAACATCAATCGTTTGCTCGCAGACGAGAGGAGGGCGCAAAGTTCGCCGCTCATGATTGGATCTTATATATCGATGCTGATGAGAGAATTATTCCCGAACTTGCCGATGAAATGCAGAGAGTAGTTTCCGAAAGCAACAATTCAGCATTTCAAATGAATCGAACGAACATATTCTTTGGCAAAGTATTTCAATACGGAGGATGGGAAACAGATACAGTAACTCGACTGATTGACAAGAGAAAATTGAAAGGATGGAAAGGGGATATTCACGAATCACCCATAATTTCAGGAACCGTTGGAACCTTAAAAACAAATTTACTTCATTTTTCTCATCGAACCATTGTGGGTGGATTGTATAAGACTGCGGCTTGGACGCCAGTTGAAGCCCAGCTCTTGGCAAAGGCTAGTACCACTAAAATTTCCTTTGCAATCATTATAAAAAAAGGTTTGGGAGAATTTTGGCGCAGAGCTATAAAATATCGTGGCTACCACGATGGCGAACCGGGCTTGATGGAAAGTCTCATTCAAGCAATTAATCGAATGTTAGTGTACTTACAAATTTGGGAGCTCCAACAAACTCCCCCCATTAAAGAATTGTATGCTGTCAAAGAAAGAGAAGTAGAAATATTGTGGGAACAGCATAAATAAACATTGTGAAAGCAGTTTTTGTCTCTCCCTATCTTAAACAAATTCACACAGGTGGTGGTGAAAAGCATCTCTTTGATGTAGCGCTTTCTCTCCCTAAGAAAATCGAGCTCAATTTTGCATTACCTACCGAATCAGATATCTCTGATGATTCTTTTCGTACTTCTGTTGAAAATTATCGGAATAGATATCAGGTTTTTTTGGGTAAATCGTTGCAGAGAATTAAGTTTATTCGCACACCACTATTTACTCAAGCGCCATGGTATAAAAAGCTACTATGGACTCAAAACTTTGACTACATATACTACGTTACAGACGGAAGTTTGTTTTTTAGTTTAGCCAGAAATAATTTATTGCACATTCAAACACCACTAAAAAATAACTATCCCAACTTTTTGCAATCAATCAAAATCAAGCAGTGGCATCCAGTAAATACTAATTCTCAATTTACAAAAGCAATCGTAGAAAGCAATTGGGGCATCAGTGTTGATCAGGTACTTTATCCAGAGATTGATGAATCCTTGCTAGCAAGTAAAGCGAATAAAAATCCAATTATCTTATCGGTTGGCCGATTTTTTCCGCAGCTACATAGCAAACGCCAGGATGTCTTGGTTCGGGGGTTCAAACAGTTACTGAAAGAACAACCAAGACTTTTAGCAGGTTGGGAGCTTGTTTTTGTGGGATCTATTGAAAATCAAGCTTTCTACGATCGAGTTGTTGCTATGGCCAAAGGATTGCCAATTCGCTTTGAAACTAAGCTTGATCACACCGAACTCAATGAGCTCTATTCACAGGCTCGTATATTTTGGCATGCTACTGGATATGAGGTTGACCAAGACCAGAGCCCTGAAAAGGTGGAGCACTTTGGTATAGCTACCGTGGAAGCGATGGCCGCAGGAGCAATTCCGCTCGTCATTGCAAGTGGAGGTCAAATTGAAATTATTCCTCAGGAATTAGTATCATATTGTTGGACTACCATTCCAGAGTTAGTTTCAAATACAATACAATTGTTGCGAGACCCAGCCAAAGAAACTCAGCTACGCAAAATTGTTCGACATCGAGCCAAGCATTTTTCTCATCAAGAGCTCGAGAGTACTGTTAGGAAAATGTTTAATGTCTAATTCTTTCTCGGTATCCACCATTATCCCAACATTTAACGGAAGAAAACTATTAGAAACGCATCTGCCATCTATTCTGCGTTCCCTACGTGATGGAGACGAACTGATTATTATTGATGATGCCAGCCAAGATGAAAGTGGCAACTGGCTGAAGTATGGTTTTTCGTTAACTCAACAAAAAAATCCTAATCTGACAGATAAGCATGGCGCATTTGAACTGTATCAGGGTTTTACAAACTTGAAAAATAAAAAGATTACCATTAGTTTACTCGTTAATGAGAAAAATTTAAGATTTGCTGCATCGGTGAATCGAGCTGTTCGATTTGCTACTAAGCCGTTACTATTTCTACTCAATTCAGATGTGTCACTGAGACCAGATACCATCAAGTGTTTAGTTACAGCCTATCAAACCAATGCTCAACCGATTTTTGCCATAGGCTGTCTAGAATTCGAAGGTAGTGAGGCAGATGACCTAGCTACCCTGCCAACTGCGGGCAAAAATAAGCTGTGGTTTGAACGCGGATATTTTATGCATAGCAAGCTTAATACAGATGCATCGGGTGAAACAGCCTGGGCATCTGGAGGAAGCGCTTTATTTAACCGAGAGCGCTGGCTCAGTCTTGGAGGTTTTGATGAACACTTTGCTCCTGCTTACTGGGAGGATATCGATTTATCCTATAGAGCAAGATTGAGAAATTGGCAGGTCTTATTTGAAAAATCAGCTATTGTTTTCCATCAACATGAATCAACACATCAAAACGTCTTTTCAAGTCAAGCTATTAAAAATATCAGTTGGCAACATGCGGCCTATTTTGTTCAGAAGCATGGTAATTTTTGGCAAAAACTAGCGTATCTGTTATGGCAACCGTATTGGATACTAAAAAAACGCCAATCATGAAAATAGCTGGCAAGCTTCCACTTCTTTTCATCGTGCTTATTGCTGGGTTGTTGCGATTTTGGCAGCTTGGCAATATTCCGGCTGGCCCAAATTGGGACGAAGCTGCCATTGGTTACAACGGCTGGTCCGTCTGGCAAACGAGAAGGGACGAGTGGCTAGAACGATTGCCAATATCATTTCGTTCATTTGGTGATTACAAAGCGCCATTGGCAATCTATGCAAATGGTCTATTTACCTCGCTGTTCGGTTTAAATGTCTGGGTTATTCGCTTACCATTTGCTCTATCTGGAGTGTTAGGTGTGGTTTGTTTCTACTATTTAATTTCTAACCTACTTGCACTTAAGCAAAAACAGAAATCGTACAGTAGCTCAAAATGGTTGGCAGTAATTGGGTCTGCAACACTCGCTATTTCTCCATGGCACATTCTCTTCTCAAGAGTGGGTTTTGAGAGCGGACTCGCTTTAACGGAAGTAATTTTGGCCACGGCTCTTCTTATACTGTCTGTTCAAAAAAAATGGCCTCGCTGGCAAGTCTTAGGCTTGCAAATCGCATCAGGATTGATCTTTGCCAGTACATTTTATACCTATCATAGCGCCAAAGTGATGGTGCCAATCTTTTTGGTTTTTCTGTTGTTGCTACTTCAGAGATCGAAATTGCTCTCAATTAAACACGGCTTTCTGTACCTGTCTGGAATAATCGTGGCAATTATTCCGTTTATACTTGATTCATTACTTGGAGAAGGCTTAGCAAGGGCAAGCGTGACTATTTTTGCCCAAACACTCTCTTTTCCTGATTTAATCACAACCGTTGTTCAAAATACTCTAGCTCATCTCAATCCGAAATTTCTAGTTATGGGTCAGGCGGATTCGATTAGACACTCAATAGGTTCGATGGGAGTGCTTTTCCCATCAACCGCTTTTCTAGCAATCATTGGGTTCATTTTTAGTCTGAGGGGTAGGCGAACTTTTATTTGGCAGCTTAGTTTAATTTGGATAGTAGCCGGATTAGTTCCAGCCATTATTGGCGTCGAAGTACCACATCCCAACCGGGCACTTTTGGCTCTACCTGGATTTTTACTGCTCGCATTGTTGGGTTTGGATCATCTAACCAAAATTATTTTTTCGTTTGTCAAACCAAATCGAAAAATACAAATAGCACTTATTTGTTTCTTAGTCGTCGTTGAGATAACTCAATTATCTCTATTTTTACACCAATACTTTGGTACATATAACAGACAATCAAGCTCATCTTTTCAAGATGGCTATTCAGAAATGTTTGCCGAAGTTTGGTCATACTATGATGGGAACAATGGAAAACATTCAGTTGACCAAATTGTCATCACCAGCGAATATGGACAACCGTATATTTATGCCTTACTCACACGTAAGATTTCAACTTTTCAATATCACAATGGGGCATTAATTAATTTTTTATTTCCCGATGTGGTTCAGCTGAGTGATTTAGATAGACCAAACGCACTGGTAGTGGCGGGTGAAAAAAGCGATCTGATAGACAGAACAAAAGCGATAAAAGTTATTTATGCAAACGATGGCCAACCTCGTTTCTGGCTTTTTGATACGAATCTCTTATAAAATTCAATACTCCATTAGAAAGTCGCTTCCTCGTTCACCCTGATAATTGAAACCTGTGGTATCGAGAAGCACACTGGGATTTTTAATCGAACCGATGATGATTTGGAATGGCACTTTACCATATCGATAACTGAGTTGTTGGTATTGAGAATCTGACTTGAAAAAACCAACCTTAGAATATGCAAGCGAATGTTTGGATGCAGGCCTTGTATCCCAAACACAGACATCGCGATTATTACAAATATCAATTATTGTTGACGAATTCTTGTCTAGTGTAAGAGTGGAATACTTGATTACGCCAAAATACATTGAGTTAACAAAATCATCATCGTGAAAAATAAAACGCACGTTTTGAGTGGGAACTGTAGACTGAAGATAAGCCACAGATTCTTTCAGTGATGCCAGATCATCATATTTGTACCATTGACTTACATGAATTCCCAAAGAGAGGAACATCAGACCAAAAATACTTCCAGTCACTACATTTGATTTTGTAATAGAAAGAACACTAGCTAGCAAGATAAACGGTATGAAATATAACGTGCTCAAATAGTAGTCCAATTTATCACCCTTAAAAACTCGTAGCATTACTACTATGCTGAAAAAGTAAAAAAGGATAAATAAGTTAGCAATGTTTTTCGTTTTTCGATACCGTATAAGTAAAACCAAAGAGCCACCAAAATATAAACAGATTCCGATGATTGAATGGTATGTTTCTTTACTCAGCATGACTCGATCAAAGAATTTAGGAAAATAGGTTAGTACGTATGCTGGCTTGGATACTCGTTCAAAATATTGCGAATGCTCACTGGAAAAATAATCAATAATAGCTTTTGTATTTTTAAACTGACTACGATATTCTGCTATTCCGTAAGGTAATAGCGTGAGAATAATGACTAGTAGCCCAACCACCCAGTAGCTAAATATTCTTTTTAGGGTAAACTTTTGTATTGAGTAAAGGGCAATAAAGACAAAAAACAACACAAGCACCGCTGATTGATAATGAAATTGAAAAGCGGTGATACACGCTAAACAAAATACGGGAATGAACCAAAACTTCTGATATTTCATGATTTGAATCCCAGAGTACAGAAATAGTAATGAAAAAAACGGAATCATGTTGGGATTCCAGGCTGTAGTTCCGTACTGCAATGGTATCGGTGCAATGATGTAGAGTAGGCCAGTCAACAAAGCGAGTTTGCTATCAAATATTTGCCGTAAAATCAGAAATAAAAGGACTGGACTCAGCGCCTCGACAAAAGTAATCACCCACTTCATGGTTAGTGGATCATTATTAGTTAAAAGTGAAAAGAATACATGTAGTTGGTAATAGAGTGGGGGCAAATAAAAATTTCCTACACTCGCCTTTGGGCCGTAATCGACAATGAGGTTGCCTTGATTGATTCTTTGCTCAATTAGCCAAGCATCTCTGGCAACATCTTGACCAAATGAAATGTGAGTCGCAGAGAATACAAAACGAAAAATCAAACTAAAAAAGAGTAAAAAAAAGACTGCTAGTGTATTCCCGGTCTTGAGCTTGCTATGATACATATCATGCGTATTTTTACGATTGCCACTATAGTTATCCTAGCAGTCGTTTTTCGTTTCTTCCAGTTGGGAAATTTACCACCTTCGCCATATTGGGAGGAAGCAGCTCTTGGCTACGACGCCTACTCAATTCTTAAAACTGGCAAGGATCATCATGGGAATTGGTTTCCTATTGTGGCGTTTGAATCATTTGGGGACTGGAAACCTGGATTTTATATTTATACCGTGGTACCAAGCATCTTTATTTTTGGTTTAAATACCTTTGCTGTTCGTTTTCCTTCTGCGGTAGCCGGCTTAGCAATTGTTATTGGCTCGGGCATCTTGGCAAAAGAATTATTCCTAGAGAAAAAACAGCCGAGACTTATTAACGAAAAATCAAGACATTGGCTGCCGTATCTTGTAATGTTGGTTACGGCAGTTGAGCCATGGGGAATTATTTTTTCTAGAGCCGCCTGGGAAGCTAACTTAGCAACTGCTTTAATTGTATGGTCAATTATTTTTGTATTTAAACAATCTCGATCAACAAACAAATATATTCCCAGCTATTTAATTGCGGCAGCTATTGGGACGGTTTTAGCGATGTATACCTATCATGCAGCAAGAATAGCCGCCCCAATGATGGTTGGGGCGGCATTTTTATTTACCGAGCTGGAGCAGCTCGCAATTTGGTCCAAAGTAAAAACAAGAAGCAAGCGCCTGAGATTCTTATTGCTACCAGCAGTAACATTTGTGCTTATGTTGTCACCGTTGTTGCTCAACATGACATCAAATACCGTCACCAATCGGTTTGCCACTACCTCAATATTTTCCGATCTTGACGTCATCATTCAAAGCAATCAACTAAAAGAACTATCGGACAACTCTTTTCTTTCTAGAATTGTGTACCATCGTTACCTACTATTTGGTAAAGAGATAATTACTAATTTTGGTAAACACTTCGATTTAGGGTATTTGTTTCTCCACGGTGACACAAATCCACGTCATTCAATCCAATATGTAGGTCAACTGTATCCTCTGAGTTTAGTATTGCTCATTATTGGTTTATCCATATTGGTTTATCGCCATCGACGGCAAGCAGTTCTATTTGTATTTTGGTTCCTATTCGGTCTTTTCGCCTCGACGCTCGTTGTTGGTTCACCCCACGCAGTACGCTCATTAGTAGTATTTCCTTTTTTTACTATTATTATTGGATTGGGTTTGCATCGCACCATCGACTGGCTTTCGCGAATTAGCAAACCCAAGCAATTTATTTTTACATCTATCTTTTCTGTTATATTTGTGGCGCAAATTGGTGTATTTTGGCTCTATTACAGTCAGGTATATCCTGCGGTTTACGCTCAAGAATGGCAGTTTGGTTACCAAGAAATGATTGCTACTGTCAATCAGCTGGCCCTAGCATATCCGGACGAGCAAATCTACATCACTAGAGAGCAGGGCAGACCTGCTATGTATTATTGGTTTTATTCAAAAACTGATCCAAAACTAGCGCAATCATACGAAGCCTCGGCGCAGAAGGATCAATCGGAATTCTTACAATTTGGTCGATTTCATTTCATAGATAAAGTCGATGATGTTTCAACTAGTTACGGCATCCTCGCTGCCTCACCTGGGTTTACTGCAGATGTTGGTTTACCTACGGAAGGAGATGTGGCAATTGTTTCAAACTTACTGGGACAACCTATCTGGATCGTTCAACACTATGAAAAATAATATAATTTTACTTATTATCATCGGTGTTGCAGCGATACTCAGATTATGTGGACTTGGTACCATACCAATTGAGCTAAATCGAGACGAAGCATCAATTGGTTACACTTCATATTCATTACTAAAAACAGGTGCAGATGAATATGGCAGAAAATGGCCGCTCAACCTAGAGTCGTTTGGTGACTGGAAACTCCCAGTTTATGAGTGGGCAACTATTCCCAGTATTGCCCTGTTTGATTTATCCGCTTGGTCTGTTCGATTGCCTTCAGCCATAGCCGGAATAGTTGCCGTGTATTTACTCTATCAACTCACATTGATTGTTATTGCTCAATCAAAATACAGATATTCCTTCGCTTTACTAACTGCAGTATTTTTAGCTATTTCGCCTTGGCATATTCATTTTTCTCGTATGGCTTATGAAGCAAATCTGGGTTTAACCCTCTTTCTAGCCGGCTTACTCCTATTTCTCACGTATATAAACAAAAAAAGAGCATCAGTATTACTGTTGAGTGGAATATGCTTTGGTTTAACGATGATTTGCTACCATGCATTTCAAGTAGTTACTCCCTTAATTATTATATTTTTAATGATCATCTTTCGAAAACACATTGCGTTTAAACTACAAAAACAGTTGTTTAGCTGGGTGTTCTTTATCGGATTAGTTTTGATGCCTGTGTTTTTATTATTTGCTTCTGGATTAACCCACAGTAATCAAGTTAAGCTTTCAGGCCTTTCAATATTTGAAGAGCAAACGTATTATTTGCGCCTATTCAACAAACGAGAATATTTCAACGAGAATCAAGCTATATTGGCAAAACTTTACACCAACATTCCTATGGAGTTTTTTCGACAGCTTTTCCTAAATAGCACTCAGGCATTAAATCCAGACTTTCTTTTTATCAATGGCGCCGGTCATGGTTCTCACGATGTTGTTGGAATCGGAAAGTTTTATAGCGTCATGTTGCCGTTACTCATACTAGGCCTTGCCACTTTGTTTTCTCGTCATTCTTTATTTACCTCTAATGGCAGGTGGTTAGTTATTGCTTGGCTAGTCGTTGGTTTATTGCCGGCCATTATTACCTGGCAACCAGCGCATGCTACTCGCTCATACGCAGTAATAATTCCCCTCATTCTTTTAACAACCCAAGGCTGTTTTTGGTTATATCAAAATATTCGCAAAAGACCTGAGGTAATACAGCTGTCAACCGTATTGATATTTTTGATAATTTTGGTTTATCAGATTTATAGTATGTTGGTTACGTATTATATCGTTGCCCCCCAACGCGACATCGATAATTGGACTTGGTACGCCAAAGATATGACCAATTTTTTAAGTGATGCAAAAACGCGGGTAGATCATGTGTATGTCCAAGGTAATTCTTGGTCGCCATACATCTTTTATCTATTCTACGCAAAAATAAACCCCAGCATTGCCCAAGAACGACTGGTTCACTTACAGCCAGACCTTGAAGGCTTTAGACACGTGTCGAGTTTCGATACAATTGAATTCGGTGATGTACCGTTTCAGCATTTGCTTGAGGCCGGTGATTCTTATGCTATTTTCACCCCCCTCAGCCAGCTGCCAGCCGGTTTTAGCCAAGATCCCCAGCAATTTGATGTGTACCAAGTCTTTTCAAATACTCACAGCAAAGAATCCTATGTGGCAATCATTAAAAACTAAACTACTCGTTAATCAATCTATATTTGCTCTAGCAATCTTAATAGGTATATGTTTGCGCTTGTTCAGTTTTGGACAAATTCCTGTGGGCACCTATTGGGATGAAACGGCTATCTTGATTGATGCAACATCTATAGCTACGACTGGTAGAGATATGCATGGTAATCATTGGTTGCAAGCGCTGTATCCCTCCTATGGTGACTATAAATTACCGGTTTACATTTGGCTAGCCAGCATTGCTGTAAAAGTTGTTGGCACTAATGAACTTGCTGTTCGCTTGCCAAGCCTAATTGTTGGATTGGCTACAATTATATTGGCGGCAGCTCTTGCAGGAGAACTTGCTAAATACTGGCCAAAGCAGTTACGTCAAACGTTTCAGCTAGCTGCCGCCAGCGTCGTCTCACTTTCTTTTTGGGCAATTATGTTTTCCCGAATTGGCTTTGAGGGCCATCTAGGACAATTGTGGCTGGGTCTCTCATTTTTATCTTTGCTCAAATCAAAAGCCAAATTTCTTTGGTGGCCAATTGCGGGAATCTTTGGCGCGCTGGCTTTGTTTACCTATTATTCTACTCGGTTTATTTGGCCAGCACTTTGGTTGCTATTTATCATCCCAGTCATCATTTCAATTCTAACTGAACCAAATAAACGCAGACAGCTTTTTCTCGGTCAGATAGTACCCGCTTTTTCATCCTTGCTCATTTTTGGTGGGTTTTTACTACTAATGGTACGCTCACCTTTGTATCCAGCCAGTGAAATATTTCGCTTAAGTTCGGACTCCATTCTGAACCAAGCTCCATTTGTAGCACAATCAAATCTATCGCAGCTAATAGAAGGTCCATCTGGCATTGGTCGAATTGTTTTACACCGATATGTGTTTCAAATTAAAGCCTTAGCAAGTCATGTTGCCAGCCATCTTTCGTTGGATTACTTATTTTTTACTGGAGATGACAATCTGCGACATGGCACTGGTTTTCATGGTTTATTCCCCATGTTATTTGCACCTGTTTTGCTGATAGGAATCATCGGGCTGTTCAAACATCATAAGAAAGTCTTTGTCTTTTTATTATTTTGGTGGCTGACTAGTTTGCTCCCGGCATCAGTACCATACGATGTTCCCCATGCCCTCCGATCTCTCAATAGTTTGTTACCAATTTCACTTTTCATAGCCTATGGTGTCACGACACTCTATTTAGCGACCACAAAAAATATTGCGTTGTTGTTTAAGATTATTAGCTTTGGAGTTTTAATAGAATCGATTGCTTTTGCCTATTATTATTTTACTGTGTATCCAATTACCTCAGCTGCCGAATGGCAATCAGGTTATCAGCAATTAGCCCAACATGCGATTGATCATCGCGATGCAGTTAATCAATTCTGGATTAACGCGGGTGACGGCCGAATATATTTGTGGTTATTGGCCGATGGCGCTGTCAAACCCCAAGATTTATCATCGCTAGCATGGAAAGGTTATCAGTTGGACCAGATTGAAAATATTCTCTTTACTGACTTTGTATATACCTACGAAGGTTTTCCAAACACTCCATTTGCACTAGCTGGTAGAAGAAAAGAAATTATTAGCAATTTGGCTATTTTAAAAGCTACTCCACAATTGGTGGTACCCATTTTAGATAAAAATAATCAAGAACAGTTTGTAGTCACGTACTTCAATCTTTCCAAGGATAAACTCAAAGATGTTTCAGAATAAAGTACTTGCAATAAGTTTACTTGGCATCTTCCTGCTTGCTAGTTTTTTTCGTTCATTCAAAATAAATTCAGTGGTGCCGGTTCTTAATCGTGATGAAGCTGCCTTGGGTTACAACGCGCTTTTGCTTAAGGACACTGGCCGTGATGAATGGGGACTACGTTGGCCGATTTCGCCTAAATCTTTTGGCGACAGCAAATTAATTGGGTATCCAATACTTTTAGTTGGTTTGTTTCATTTATTACCTGCTGATGATTGGGTGGTACGTTTTCCCGCTATTCTGGCTGGTTCATTGCTACCCATACTTGTCTTCTTTTTTGCGAGAACTCTGGGCATATCCAGACGATTCGCGCTCCTTGCGGCACTCAGCGTGGCAGTCAATCCTGTGTTTGTGCATTTTTCTCGCTTTGCCTATGAGGCGATGGTAGCGTTAACCTATTTTGTAACTGCCACCACTTTAGTACTTCATCAAACGAAAAATTTTCAACTTAGAATCTTTTTTGATCTGGTCGCTACGCTACTTTTCTTCGCTAGCCTACTCACATACAACACTCCGTTGATACTTCTACCTTTATTTATTCCATTGTTGATTGTGCATCGAGGTATTTTGCCAGTGCGTAAATGGCTACCCACAGCAATCATACTCAGCTTGACTTGGCTGTTAGCAATTGCTCTTTTGTTCCCTATGTTGAGTCAAAAAAGTGGCATCGCTATATTCTCAGATCAAACGTATATCCAAAACTACCCACAGTATCGAGCTTCATTTATTCCGCCTCTCCAACCGATTCTGGGCAACTCATATGTCTATTTTGCTACCGCTATTTTTAAACATGCTATTCAAAGCTTTTCACCAAACTTTTTAGTCCTCAATGGTGGATCGCATCCTTGGCACTCACTTGTGAAGTATGGTCATATCAGCTGGATCATATATTTTGGGGCGATTATGGGAATAGTTACGACAGCCATTGCTTGGCTCAAGCATCGAAAGCGGATTTCTAAAAATGTTCTGTTTCTAATTCTATTCATACTAGTATCATTGGTACCCGCCAGTATTACCGTCGATGCACCTCATGCCACACGTAGTCTTTTATTTTTTGTAATACTAGTCGTAATGGCCAGTTACTTCTATCAGCTGCTGCTAGCAAAAGTACGCTTGCCAATATTTGGGCAGTACCTAAAACAATTAGTGTTCTGTATATTATTGATAACGACATTGATTGGTGGACTATCATTCTTTACCAAGTATCTTGGAGAATATCCAAGTCAGGCCAAGCGGGTTTATCAAGCCGGATTTCATGACATAATTTCAACTCTAGATGCACTCTATCCATATACACCAGTTGCAGTGGTAGATCCAGGTGGTTTTCAGTATATATTGCTGGCTTGGTACAATAAAATTTCGGCTTCAAACTTTTCTCAATCAATCATCAAGCAACAACCCAACACAATTGGTTTACAATATGGTGAACGTTTGGGTCGATATCACTTTATTGTCCAAGCAAACGATCGATCGGTTGAGGAAACTATAGTACTATTTTGGGATGAACAAGGTAATGAGTGGCAATATCAAACACTATGAAAACTACTACTTGTAAGCTCTCGGTTGTTTTAGCCATCTATAATGAGGCAGCCAACTTAGCTCGATGTAGAAGCTGTTGTCAATATTGCCGATGAAATTATTATTGTCGATGGTAATTCAACCGATGATTCTGTTAAGATTGCACAATCATTTCAGGCCAAAGTAATTTCTACTACCAATAAAGCCAACTTTCATATTAATAAGCAAAAAGCCATTGATGCAGCGCGAGGTCAGTTAATTCTTCAACTCGATGCTGACGAAGTCGTGGCCGAACCCCTAGCTACTTTTATATTGAAAATTAAAAAACAACCAGACAAATATCAAAACATCTCAGCTTGGTGGTTAATTCGTCAAAACTATTTTCTCGGTAAGTGGTTAAAAAAAGGCGGTCAATATCCCGATCCGGTAATTCGATTATTTTGGCGGGGTAAAGCAGAATTGCCACAAAAAGACGTTCATGAACAGATGACGGTTCGTGGTATGGTTGGTTGGGCTGATGGTTATTTAGAACACTATAGCAATCCGACTCTGACTGAGTATCTCCGAAAAATGAACACCTATACCAGCTTCAAAGCCCAACAGCTATATCAAGATAAAATCAATCCGACTGTCGTAAATACCCTGCTATATTTTTTCTATTATCCATCTCGCACGTTTATTTCCTTATTTCTACGGCATAAAGGAATTCTTGATGGCTGGGCGGGGTTTCTCTTTTCGCTCTTAAGTAGCATTCACTATCCAATTCAATATGTAAAACTATGGGAACTGCATGAAAAATCCAGACTTAACAATTTGCGTTAAACTTGACACTTCACCTCTCAATTCAGGTCATGTGTTCAGAGGCATCGGTGTATACACTCGTTTGGTATCGGAATATTTAGCAAAAGTATCAGACATTACTGTAATTACAGCAAAATCAGACAAACAAAAAGTAGATTTGGTTCACTACCCATTTTTTGATTTATTTTTTCCCACGTTACCAATCAAGCCTTGGCTTAAAACAATTGTTACCATACATGATGTCATTCCCCTAGTGTTTCCCAA
>Ga0116143_10001873_pt1 | contig 24228 bp, 11 predicted proteins | sample AD_UKC034_MetaG_FD_89745 | JGI IMG/M metagenome (GOLD analysis project Ga0116143, IMG submission 89745) | Active sludge microbial communities of municipal wastewater-treating anaerobic digesters from USA - AD_UKC034_MetaG | ecosystem: Engineered > Bioreactor > Anaerobic > Digestate | place: USA...
AATTATTTACAAAAGTTGTAGGATGATTTGCGCAAACTTGTGATGGTGGTGCGAACTGGACAACAGGTACCTCATTCAAGTATACCATAACTGTATCACTGTTCGTACAACCATCAATGCTCGTTACTTCCACTATATAAGTGGTAGAAATTGCAGGTGCAACCAGTATAGCAGCACCAGTAATTGCACCGGGATTCCATTGATAGGAAAGTCCGCCGGAGGCAGTTAATGTTGTAGAATAGCCCGGACAAATGTAAACATCGACACCTGCATTGGCCACAGGCAATTGATTGACACTTACCAACACACTATCTTCGTTCAGGCAACCATTTGCATCTGTTACCCGGACAATATATTGCTGGCTAAGTGTTGGTGAAACCACAAAAGCAGCTCCCGGGATTGAATTAGAAAGCCATTGATAGGATACTCCACCTGAAGCAATGAGGGTAGCAACTTCTCCCATGCATATCACAGTATCAGTACCTGCATTGGCCGGCGGCAGCGGGTTTACATTTACGTGTATAGTATCATAAATAAAACATCCAACTTGCGTGGTAACCTGTACAAAAAAATCAGTAGTAGTTTGAAGACTTACTGTAATTGAACTATCTGTGCTTCCTCCGGGGCTCCAAAGGTAAGACACACCACCGGAGGCAAGCAATGAAACGGGGTCATTCACACAAACACTTTGGCTTGTCATTGTGCCGCTAACAAATGGATGCACTGTAACATAGACACTATCATAATCATCACATCCATTTGCATCAGTTACTTTCACGATATAATTTGTGGAAACAGCAGGCGAAACTTGTATTGAACTTGCTGTGTTATTTCCCGGAGTCCATAGATAAGTTACCCCTCCGGATGCCGTAAGAGTTACAGGATTTACATTGCAGGTTGCCTGATCAGGACCGGCATTTGCGACAGGAAGAGGATTAACATTTACAGTCACGGAATTACTGAAAGTGCAACCGTATGAATCATTAATAATTACAGAATAAGTTGTTGTTGAAAGTGGAGTTACAGATATGTTCGCATTTGTACTACCGTTATTCAACCATTGGTATGAAATACCTCCGGAAGCATTCAATAATGCTGTTGAGCCCATGCAAATTGTTTGATCTGCTCCGGCACTTGTATTGGGTACAGGATACACAGAAACAGTCACCGTATCACTATTTCCACATCCATTAGTATCAGTGACAAAAACAATGTAGTTAGAAGTTGAGGGAGGCGATACAGAAATGGAGCTGGCGGTAGATCCACCGGGGCTCCATAAATATGAATAGCCTCCGCTTGCACTAAGTGTTGCTGTGCCTCCAAGACATATTGATTGATTGGCACCACCACTTGCAGTTGGCAATGGAAGTGGCAGCACATCTAAATAAACACTATCCTGCACAGATGGAGCACAACCATTAGGTGAAGAAACGGTCACATAGTACCATTTACTCACTGAAGCAGTTGCGATTGGATTTGCACTACCGGGATTATTTAAGTCAGCAGCAGGGGTCCAGGAATAAACATAATTAGAAGATGCCGGAAATGGTGTGGCAGATAATTGTACAAGTTGGTTCTGACAAACGGTGATTGCTGAAGCAGATACTGAAAGTGTAGGAGGGTCAGGGACTTCTACTTCATAATAATATTCTTTTGTACAACCGGATATAAACTCATCACCATGCTGAATATAAATATCCGGAACTATAGGTGCAGTTAGTGTAAGTACAGGACCGACAGCAAACGTGTCAAGAGGATTCGTATTTGTTGACCACCAGGATCCGAAAAGTGTAGCAGAGCCTCCCAGTTGGATAGTATCAGATGTACACACAAAAGAATCTACAAGGATAGGCGGGGCTTTGCTGAAAGATCCGACAGAATATGCATAACTCTCTGCTGATCCTGTCCCATAAGCATAGGCTGTAAAACCACTGTCGGCCTGTAGTGTGTGACTTCCCTGGCTCAAGGATAATTGGGCATACGACATTGTACTACAAAAGGAAAGCGGGCTGAACGAAGAGGAAGGAACACTAACACCATTCAACTTAAGCTGACCTGTATGTGAAGTGTTCATAATAACATTTACATTATGCTGGTTGATGACAGACGATGTTACTGTACTAAAAGTAACCTGATCTATTTTCTGATCCTGGGCATTTAAAAACATCATGGCCGGATCACCGGCTCCTGCACAGTTAATGCCTTGCATATACTGAGCAACGCATACAGGCTGATTGGATGTAATACATTGTGTACCGGTGATATTATTGATTTCAGTGAATTGCCCTGCATTTAATATTGTCGGAGGTCCTCCGTCTATTGTAAAGGAAGTATTGTTTTGGTCGGCCAATACACGCAAGGTATAGTTAGAGGCAAACGAAAAAGGAACAGCAAAATAAGTTTTTCCCCAATATGCTACGGGAATCGATTGCTCGTACAATACGTCGCACGCTGCGCATCCTGCCGGAATATTGACACAAGTTGATCCGGAAAAGACTGCGAAGGGACGACACGATCCACTGGAGTCAGTAGCAGCTATTACGGTACCGGTTAAATCAAGACTGAAATTAGCTGCCAATACCTGATATGATTGACCGGCATTTAAATTGACATTAAAAGGAACACCTGCAGGTCGCCCTCCGAAAGTTGCGCAAGATGGTGTAATAGCAACCTGTGTTCCGTCTTCTGTTGCAACTATCAGCAATTCAGAATTTACTTTAGGGTCTGACGATACAGACAAGCCGGGATAACTACATGTCCGATATTCTGTACCTAAAGACTGCTTGGGATAGATCACCGTCGCATCCGAGGTATACTCCTGAAAAGCTATTGAAAATACGCTTATTGTATCCTGCGAGACCACTTTCACACCGCGGTTATCAACGGCTTCAGATGTTGTATGTTCAACACTGGCAAGTGGCAAAGCAAGTGTAGTTGTTTGATTAGCAATAACTGTAAAGTTCTGTGTCCATCCTGTTTGCGGAATGCTTACCGTACCACTTGTGCTGACTTCGGAAGTAATAAAAAGTTCACATCTTTTTGAGCTTACCTGAAAATTTGCCATGTAAGGAAAGCCGACCCAGAATTCTTTTCCTTTCGTCGGAATTACACCTTGCGAGTGAGCCGGCGAAGCATATGCCAAAACTACTAACACAGTTAACAGTGATCGCAAAATACTTTTTTGCTGAAATAAATTATTAGAAAATAACTTTGAGAAATTAATCGAGTTGAAAATTATGGAGGATATCATCACAAAAGAAAGCTTAAAATATAATTAAATGTACAAATTAAATCCACTATTCCCAGTAATACCTTTGAAATATATTATTTGCATTTTCTTCATTAAAATCGATAAAAACCGACATTAATAAAGACGAAACCCTTGAATACTAATTAAAATCCTAAATGCACTGTTAAACGATGTTGCACTTCTTTAAATGAGTCTCTCTGAGTCACATTAACAATTATTGTTAAATTTAACTGTGAGTGATAATTCCTGAGTAATTAGCACAAAGCATTTAAAGATTTAATCTTTATTCGATAAACTTGAATTGAAATGTTTACTGTTTTAAAAGTTTAATTACTTGAATTGAATTTTTCGTCTTCACTTGTATATAATACACACCTTCACTAAAATCAGAAATATCTAAGGAAGCATTTTGCAGGGAAAATGACTGAACTGATTTTAACTGTCTTCCTAAACCATCCATAAAGTACAACTCAAGATCCTCTAAACTTGTATTCTTTATCCGGATCACATCCTGAACCGGATTAGGTCCAATAGATATACCTGAATAGCGAGATAAATCCTCTTGTCCAAGAATCAATAAAAACTGAATTGGTGAACCCCACACTTCAGTTCCCTTTTTGTAATAAACAAGATAGTCATGACAACACGCACTTCCACAATATGAAATATTATTCAATTTGTCTACAAACCCCAATCCTTCCACATAAAGTTCGCCCAAATATTCACACCTTGATAACATTGGGCTACATTCTATATATTCAGGTGAATATTGTTTACAAACTCTATGAACCTCCTTTTGAATTCGACCATTGTATAAAATTGATTTTTTTTGCAAAGCAATGGTATCATGGTATGGAATATTCAATGACCAAAAATCAATGGCTTGATAAGGGAGTTTATTTAATTGTTTAGAATACGAATAATTTGGTCGCCAATTAGGGTCCAACAGTCCATTATGGATCATCAGAGTGTCAAAATTAATATACCATTCAAGCAAAGGAATAGGATCATTATGGTAATCCATTCTCATTAATGTACTGTCTAAGAAAATATAGACAATTGAGTCGCCACCAAAATATACTTGTTTGTCAATGACATGGCGTTTTTCGAAATGACTCATAATGCCGCTTAGATTCGGTGCTGAAATTTTATAATGAAATACATCACCAACGTCAAAGTTGAAAATTTCCTTAACCCCCATTTCATATCTACCCATTGCAGGATTCTCAACTCCTTTCAGTGAGTAATAATTCAAATCATTTGGAAAATATTGGAGGCTCAATAACTGTGTAAAGCCAAAATTTTTACTGATAGAAAATGTTTTCGAATTAATGCTGCTACTTATTGGTTGGTTGACAGAATCCATGACTTGTAAACTAATGGACCTGATACTATCTGCTGTTCCAAGCACATCTCCCAGACTGACGCTTGCCAAGGTGGCTTGAATAAAATCACCATTAGAATAAGTATACATCCTCCAGGTATCATTCAGCTGCACATTGGATTTAAAAAATATACTGTCTAGTTCCTGATTAAGATAGATTTCATCACCATTGTTCAACTTCATCATTTGGTAACCATACCAGCTGGTATCTGTAATCGCCCATGGGAAAACTACTGAGGAAAAACCCGGCACATCTTCCACGGATAAGAAATCATGAAAAAGAACTCGATCCGGCAGTACAGTATCAAGTTCAAGTTTACAATACTTAAAAACAGAATCCGGCCCAAATCTTGCAGCGAAAGAATGGCCTGTATGTCCGACAATTGTAGAATAATTTTGAGCAGAACTACTCACAACACAAAACCACAAAAAGTAAAAACTCAGAGTAAGGAATTTCTTAGACATTTGAAGGAAGTATTTGGACTGATTAATAATGCTAAAACAAAATTTCAAATTAACAGAGCTAACCCTTTTCATAAAGTAAAATTATAAATAGTCTGTGATAAGATGAAAAGTTTCATCACTACCCGGCGGCGATTCACCTATTAATTATGGCAATTGACTAAAATTATTTATAGTGACTCAAAATAAGAGCCCCGACCATCACTATATTTACCCTTGAAATAAGATCAGCCCGACTGAAGCAGGATTAAAGTAACATTATGCCGGAATACCGTTTTAATCAACTCAAACTTGTGCAAGTCTTGAATTCAATGTCAGTCTGATTCGAGGATTGAATAATTGTTATCTTTACTTATTAAGCCCTTTGGTAATCTTCAGGTATGTAACCGGAATAAATATTTTGCATTCAAAAAAAACACATATTATGAAATTATTAATAAAGTATTTAGTCTTCCTTGTTTGGATCACATTCCTGAATTCTTCATCCCTCTATGCACAGGAGACACGAAAATCATTTGGGAAGAAAGATTTTAAATACGCCGAGAAAGTCGATGGTAAATATTTACCTAATGCATTCGATAATAAGAAAGTTTCTACTCCTTATAAATTAAGGAAGAGCTCAACATCAAATGCAGCGAGTAGCGCAATTTTTACAAATCAGGTTAATGTTAATCCCGCCGGCTTGAATATCATAGGTGACGCTGCCAATGAGCCTAGTATCGCAGTAAATCCTTTGGATCCAAATATGATCTCAATAGGTTGGAGACAATTTGACAATGTAGCCAGTAATTTCCGGCAAGCAGGTTGGGCTTTTTCAACAGACGCAGGACTTACATGGACATTCCCGGGAAAAATTGAACAAGGAATATTTCGTTCGGATCCAGTATTGGATTATGACTCCTCCGGAAATTTCTATTACAACAGTTTGTCAATTGACTCCCTGGGAACCTATGTCTGTAAAGTTTTTAAGAGTAATAATGGCGGTGTGGGATGGGATCCCGGAACTGATGCTGCAGGAGGTGATAAACAATGGATGACAATCGACAGGACTGCAGGCCCTGGTAGCGGAAATATTTATTCCTTCTGGTCTTCTTCATTCAGTTCTTGTCCTCCGGATCTTTTTACCCGTTCAACAAACGGTGGTAACAGTTATGAAAACTGTTCCTTCGTGGATGGTGATCCCTACTGGGGAACGATGGCTGTAGGTGATGCAGGAGAACTTTACATTTGCGGAGGACAACATGACACGATCACAGATCTGGTTGTTTGCAAATCCACCAACGCACAAATACCGGGTTCGATCATCACCTGGGAGCCTCCTGTTTCTGTTTTTATGGATGGCTTCCTGGGCGGCGGTCCGGATGTCAATCCGGAAGGTTTGCTGGGACAGGCAGACATAGATGTTGACCGATCAGGCGGTGTGGGACATGGTAATGTTTATTTACTTTCTTCTGTCGTTCGCCTTTCAAATCCTGATCCCGGTGATGTTATGTTTTCCAGAAGTCTTGATGGAGGATCGACATGGAGCTCACCAATTAGGATCAATGATGACATATCAACGACAAATACGCAATGGTTTGGAACGATGTCAGTAGCTCCCAATGGAAGAATCGATGCAGTTTGGCTTGATACAAGGGATGCGCCGATTGGAACTTTACTATCATCTCTATATTATTCTTATTCCATAGATCAGGGAGTAACATGGTCACTCAACGAAAGATTATCTGCCTCCTTCGATTCCTACCTGGGATATCCCGATCAATTTAAGATGGGTGATTATTTTGATATGGTATCTGATAACGATGGAGCTCACCTTGCCTGGGCAAACACTTTGAATGGCGAGCAGGATGTATATTACTCGTATATCACACCGGTAATTCCGGTGAACATAAACGAGATTATTATTCCTGAGAATATTTCAGTCTACCCGAATCCTAACAAAGGAGTATTTATCATCAAAGGTATTTCTCCATCAACAAAAGTGGAAGTGTACAATCCTGTCGGAGAAAAAATATCTCCTCTTACAAGCTCCAGAACTCTAGATGAGATTGATATTTCATCCCATGCATCAGGACTCTATTTTATAAAAATTGTCGGAGAGAACGGAAATGTTGTCGTCAAAAAGGTTCTTAAAGAATAAGCTTCAGCACGACAGAAATATCACTCAGCCTTTTGCCGGAATACTATTTCGCCGACATCTTTTTTTACCGGTTCAAGACTTTGCAAGAACATGTAAATTGCGGTCAGGTCCTCATCGCTCATCCTTGAAAAAGGACCCCAGTCCATTGGTGAAAAGGCAATTGTGCGACCTTGACGAAAGCGCTCAATAAACTGTTCCGGAGTTTTATATTTTGAAAGAACGCCACCGGGATCAGGAGTGATATTTGGTGTGCGGATCCATAAATCCGGATCGGCTTTTAGAAACTCATGAAATTCCGGCCAAGGTTCGAATTCCATTCCTCCGGCGAACTCAGGTCCGGTTGCCTCGTAAGTCATCATGTCACGTTGGGTGTGGCAACCTACACAATTTGTGACGTACCTGGCCAGGTACTCCCCTCTTTCAATTGTTGCGGCCATTGGAGGAGCAACCGAGGGAGCCGTCGGGTGTTCTATAGGACGAAAGGTGGTACTGAAACTTCGCACTGCCTTACCCATAAAAGTCCATTCGTTTTCAGGCACTACATTCCTTACAGGTTCAAGTGAACGAAGATAGGATACAATAGCGACAAGATCTTCATCAGCCATATTCCAGAATGGCATTAATACAGGCATAGAAGACTTACCATCAGGCAGAATACCGTGTCTCATCATTCTGAAAAGTTGTTCATCAGTGTAACGGCCAATTCCGGTTTCTTTATCAGGAGTAAGGTTCCGTGTATACATTGTACCAAGTGGACCCATTTTGAAACCAACACCCCCTATCAGAGGAACTTGCTTTCCTTCATCGGCTTCCACCATTTGCCGGAAACTTCCTACATGACAAGATATGCAATGAGCAGGACCATGAACCAGGTATTTCCCTTTGGCAATTACGGCAGAATCGGAACTGACGCTAAGTGCAGGGCCGGGAAGATCATACTTTTTATCCCAGGAGAATTGAACATAAGAGAATATGCCACCAATGAATAGAACAATGATGACTAAAACCGAAATGAGGATTTTTTTTATCATGGCTTTTTCAGAAAAATGGTTACTATGAAAATAATAGCTAATTCAATAAAATCACTAAGTACATTTATTTAACAAATATATAAGATATTTTCAATTAAAAAATCCAAAAAAAATCTCCATTTAATTCAAAAAAGCATCAAAAAATCCATGATCTATTAATTTTATTTAAAATGAAAATCCGGAATTAAGTGAGCGGATATTTGAGATAACTTTCCGATGTGCCTTTATATTATGTAAGCACTTATCGATGTTTCCAAAAAAAAATTAAAAGTTCAGACCCTAATGTGCTACCAATATGTTTCCGGAACCAATTATCTGATGATCACTATCCCGCGCTTGTATATAATAAATTGCAAGTGAACAGTAGCAGGAAAACTAAGACGTATCTGTTCATTTTAAGTAGATTTTGTTATTTGAAATTAATACAAAAATGTGGATCCGCTGAAAATCCGGAGCACTTTAGCATAAAAACAGAAAAAATTACTTAATCCTCCAGTATTTCAAAAACAAATTTAACAAGAAGATTACCTATTAATCATAGGGTTGCATGGGATTTTATTTTACAGATAATCACAAATAATAAGATAAGCTTCGAAAAGAGATATCATCAATTTGATCGATACACATTTCTACACCTGGACTTTTTTCCATTTCCCTTTCGAAAACAACCATAATGTAAATGCACCTACAGAAGTTTCTGAGATAAAGACCGCCCAAAAAACTCCTTTATGCGCCCAACCGAATTCGATGGCCAAAATATAAGCAAGAGGAATCTGAATCAACCAAAAGAAAACCAAATTAATATAAGTCGGTGTATTGGTGTCTCCTGCTCCATTAAATGCCTGGACAGATACCATCCACCAGCCATATACAAAAAACGAGTAAGACATTATCTGCAACCATTCTGAGCCTATGGATAAGACTGTAGGATCAGTTGTAAAAATTCCAACAAGTTGCTCATTGAAAAAGAAAAATAAAACAGAAACAAGAACAAGGAAAATCATATTGTAGACACCTATTTTCCATACAGTAGATTCGGCTCTTTCCGGACTGCCGGCTCCCAGGTTTTGTCCTACCAATGTAGCAGCTGCATTGGAAAGTCCCCAGGCAGGCATCATCATGAACATCATGATACGAATGCTTACTGTTGCACCTGCAACCGCTTCACTTCCTATATCGGCCAAAATTCTCATGAGGAAAATCCAGGAAGTCATTGCAACAATCATTTGAGCTATACCTCCAAGAGATGTTTTTAACATGTTAACCATGACCCCTAAATTGAAACGAATCATTGATACAAATACTTTAATGTGTTTCCCACCTTTGAACAAGAAATATAATTGGGTAATCACTCCAATACCACGTCCTATGTTAGTAGCAATGGCAGCACCTTCAATTCCCATGGCAGGAACAGGTCCCAGACCAAATATTAAAAGAGGATCAAGCAAAATGTTTATACCATTTGAAATCCACAAAACTTTCATTGCAATTGCAGCATCACCGGCTCCCCGAAAAATTGCATTAATGACAAATAACATCATTATTACCATGTTTCCTCCCAACATCCAAACAGTATACTTATAACCTTGGTTAATTATCCATTCATCAGCAGACATCAGCCTAAGAAGATCTTTTGCGAAAAAGAGGCCTGCGATTGAAAAGGGAATTGAAACGAAGAGTCCCAATAAAATTGCCTGCACTGCAGAAATACCGGCCCCTTCAGCATTTTTTTCCCCAACTCGTCGTGCGATAATTGCTGTGACTGCCATTGAAAGTCCCATGCCAACGGCATAAAGAAGAAATAAGTAAGTCTCGGTTAATCCTACCGTTGCAATAGCAGAAGAGCCAAGCTTTCCGACAAAAAATATATCTACAACAGCAAAAGTTGATTCCAAAACCAGCTCAAGGATCATTGGAACCGCGAGTAAAAAAATTGCTCTTTTAAGAGTCACCTTCGTATAATCCGCTTCCGTCCCACGGATAGCATTCAGCAATTCCTGCCAGATGGAAAGTCTTTTGATTTGATCGTTAGGTATGTTCATAAATTATTAACCGGAATTTGGCTGAAATATATGTATAAGAAGATGATTGTTCATCCTGCTTTCCTTACAAACTTTGTCAGAATAACTATCTGTTGCCCTTCAATTTTTCCTTCAATTTGTTCATTGTTATCGGAAACCAAACGTATATTCTTCACAACGGTCCCAATTTTGGCATTGATCTGCGATCCCTTTACATCCAAAGACTTAATAAGAGTAACTGAATCGCCTGCTTGCAAAATGACACCATTACAATCTCTGTGAAAAGTATCCGTGGATGTTTCCAAATGGTCTCCTGAAGCCTTTGCTGTTTCCAATAGCTCATCGTCCAGGTAATATATCTCTAGCGCTTCTGAAGCCCAGCTTTCATTTTTCAATCGGTTCAAAAGGCGCCATGATTGAATTTGAACGGGAGGCACATCACTCCACATGGTCTCACGGAGACAAGTCCAATGTCCGGGTGCAAGTTCTTCTCTTTTCTCAATCTGTTGCTGACACTTTTCACAGATATGAATACAACATTCAACTTGTTGCTTCCTTTCAGGGGGAAGAGAGTATACAGACAATGCATTTTTCGACTTGCACAGCTCACAAGACCCTCCACTTCTTACAATCAATTGTTCTTCTAAAGTCATTTTATTGTTTAATTAACAGATAATGGTCAAAAGTAATATTTCAATCCAATATTCACCTTTGTATAGATGACTAAATCCTTCTAAGAATATATTATATGGAAATCAGGGAGCTTATAAAGTATTAATATAGGTAAGACATTAAATTTTTTATCTATCATACTCCGGATCCCAGCCTGATGGATCGGATATGCAAAATTCATTTACACTTTAAAAGCGGACATAGTGCCTATCTAAGCGTGTGAATCCTGGTTTTAATGTAATCAGATCAATCTGATCGTCTTTAAGGCCATGCCATAATTGTATAATAAAGATTTTTTTTATCTTACATAACAAATTTTATTTCAATGAGAAAATCCCTGACCCTCTTCTTCATTGGCTTAAACTTTTCTTGTTTATTTATAAATGCAAAGCACGACAATTCTGTTGATTCACTCATTAAATCATTTGAAAATTCTTCTGTTGATAGTGTCCGCATGAAACTCGCAGCAAGTATCGGACAGAAATTGCTTGATTCGGATGCACTAACATCGATGAGCTATTTGCAACAGGCCTATAACTTCATGGAACAAGGTGCAGTCTATTCTTCTCCGGATCTTCCTATGAGCTGGTTCAGATGTAGGCTTTTAAATCTTATTAGTTCAGCATCATACAGACTTGGCGACGTACAAAAAGGCTTAAGCTATCGTCTCCAACTTCTTGATGAAGCAAAAAAATCAGGATATAAGGACATGGAGCAAATTGCATTGGGGAACCTTTCAAGTGATCATGAAAGTCAGGGGAATTATACAGAAGCATTAAAATACCAGTCGATGTCACTTCAGCTGGCATTCGAATCGGGAGAACCGTATACAATTGGTCTGGCCCTAGGTAATATAGGATCCGTCTACGGAGTGATGGGACAACATGATTCTGCTTTGCAGTATTATTCCAGATCAATTCCGTATTTATTAAAAATTGAATCAAGTAAAAGTGCAAAGTTTGGTGCATTAGGCTGGATGATGAATAATCTTGGAGACATATATTACAATGCAGGAAATATTGATACTGCCTACTATTACTATCATTTATCGAGACAGTATCGTGAGGAAATAGATCATCGTTTGGGTAAGGTGATAGTCTATGCAGATCTTGCTAAGACAATGCGGAAACGGAATAACATCGATAGTGCTTTTTTTTATGTAAACAAGAGCATCAAAGCAGGAGAAGAAAATGGATTTCTTGATAACCTTGAATATTCTTACAAATTACGAAGCGAATTACAATATGATAAGGGAAATTATAAAAATGCCCTTGAAGATTATAAAAAAAGTATCCGGATCCGTGACTCCATTTTCAATCAGGAGAATGCCAAAGAAATGCTGAGGCAGTCGATGCAATATGAACACAGACTGTCCAGAGTGAGTGATTCGATCAGCTATGTTCAAAAGGAAGCTATACTAACCGAGAAAACAGAAAAACAGAGAATAGGCTTGATTGCTGCAGCCGGTTGTTTGATCCTCATTGTTGCCTTGGCTTATTCTATTCACAAAGGGAAGAAAAGAAGTGATGAACTTTTGCTAAACATACTTCCTCAGGAAACTGCCGAAGAACTGAAGCAAAAAGGTCATGCTGATGCAAAACTTATAAATGAGGCTACTGTACTTTTTACAGATTTCAAAGGATTCACAGCCTTTGCAGAGAAGCTAAGTCCGAACGATCTTGTAAAAGATCTGAATGAGTGTTTTTCAACTTTTGACCATATCGTTGAAAGGTACGGATTAGAAAAAATAAAAACCATTGGCGATTCATACATGGCAGCCGGGGGCCTGCCGACTCCAAATGAGAGCCATGCTTCAGACACTATCAAAGCAGCAATTGAGATGCGCGATTACATTGAAACTGTAAAGACAAAAAACGTATCTGAAAATCGCCGGTATTTTGAAGTGAGACTAGGAATACATACCGGTCCGGTAGTAGCCGGTATCGTCGGAATAAAAAAATTTCAGTATGACATTTGGGGTGATACTGTAAATATTGCATCCCGAATGGAAAGCAGTGGAATGAGTGGAAAAATAAATGTGTCTGAAAAAACTTATTCTTTAACAAAAGATCTTTTTCGTTTTGAAGCAAGAGGGGAAATTGAAGCTAAAGGAAAAGGAAAGATCAGAATGTATTTTGTGGAAAGATAAACGTATTCACAGTAATATTTTAGACTCACTGACCATCATTGGTAATGCTATAATAATTCTCTAATCTGTGTCATTCATACGAACTTTTAAGATTATCACCCGGTGTAGGTGGAGCTTGAATTATTTTATAGGCTTAATCATTTAGTGTATAAATCCGTTTTCATGAATATGTAGATTCATCTAAGAATTGCCGGTAGGCAGATTCAATAATTCCTTTTACGTAAATTCTTCGACTGAATCTAAATATAATTCATAATTATGAATGCTTGGCTTACAATCAATTCTCAAAAATAGATTCCAAGGTTCTTTACATCATTCACCTTGTTCTTATTGAATTTTGCTGGGCGAAATTCGCTGCGGCCCTTGATCGGACTGACTTTCATATTAACAATGTGAACTTTGTTAACTAGTATGAAGAGCTCCAAAAATAACTCACCCCAAGATTTGAGTTCTTGTCTTTTTATCTCGTCAAGTTATAAATCTGAAATTAAATGTATAATTCCATGATTTTAATTCGAGAACGGCTTCTCTGTATTACTGCTAGTCTGCACTTCATTTCTTCAAAAAAGACGCATCCATAACTTCACCATTCTTGCTGATCAGCTCAACAAAATACAATCCTGCCCTGAGATCAGCCACATTAACTACATCCGAGCCAGCAGTTATGGCTCCTTCCTTTATCCTTTTCCCTGTAATATCATAGATTCTAAAATTTGAAAAGCTCAAACCGGTATGTTCAATACAAACTTTAAAATGATCAAAAACCGGATTTGGTACAATTTCAATGTCAGGTAAATGAACAGATCCTACTCTTAGAGTTAGCCCATTACTTAGCTTCCATAGATCACTAATCTGAGTAGCCGTAGAGATCGTATAGTTGTTATTACCGCCGCAAGCAATGTAAATGTCATTGGATAGACCAAAACCACCAGCATAACCTCTAGGAAGACCAGGAAAAGTTCCTAGTAACTTCCAAGCATCAGTAGAGGCACTGTATTTATATACCAAATTCATTGGATTGTGTTCAATATCCTGATATTGATAATAATACCCGCACATAATAAATGCGTCAGTTGCAGAAGTTACAACTGTTGCTGCATCAATTGCCGGTAAAGGATAGCTGGTCTTTTGTGTCCAGTTGTCTGTTAAAGGATTATATTCATACAAGTCATTATAATTTATTGTTGAATTGGTTCCTGCACCCATACCTATGTACCCCTTACTCCCTATGCTAAAACCAGAAGCTGTACTCCTGTTTCCTCCAGGGAAATCGTTTTTTGAAGTCCATACATTAGCAACAGGATCGAACTCATAAAAATCTGAAAATGTATTTCCGCCGGAATAACCTGTGCCAACATACCCTTTCCCGTTAACTGAAAAACCTGCAGCATCCTGCCTTGGAGAACCTGGGAAATTGGACTTGGCAGTCCAAAGATCTGAGATCGGATCATACTCCCAGGTCTGATTGAGGGTCCCTCCGGTAGATACACCTGTAACAACATATCCTTTCCCATTAATCACAAAAGATACGCAAGACCATCTTCCAACAGCCGGAAGGCTGGCTTTGGAAGTCCAACTGTTTGTAGCTGGATTGTATTCGAACCAACTATTTCTACCGGTTGACAATGAATCTAAACCCATTCCCATATATCCTTTGCCATTAATAGCAAACGAAACAACACCAGATTTACCCAAGCCTGGAAAATCCTGTTGTTTGATCCAGCTTAATTGTGCTTTACTATAGCTAACGATAAATAAGAAGATTAATAAAATCTTGAAAGTTCTCATGATATATTTTATAAAATTTACAATGCATAGTTACAACAAAATTCGAATTTAACCTATGCATTTTATTTTTTAAAGGAATGTACTCCAAGATGTCAAGTAATCTACACTAAATTGTTTGATGTTACAAAATTTAAAAGTCAAATATTGAAACAAAAATTGTGTCCCCGTCCGGCCTTGATTACGTACAACTATGATATTTCCTGTCAATACCGGACCTGTTCATATAGATACCTTTATAATCTAACAATAAACCAAAAAAAATCCCCGGTAAATTCAGTACCGGGGATTATATATTAAACATTAATCAGATTACATCCCGATAACCATCATATGAAAATCCATATCGGTTTGCATCCCTGACATATCATAAGTTCTGACAGTAAACACACCACCTCCTGAATAGATTGCAGTCACCATACCCGGCATTTGCAGAGTTGCTGTGACTGCCGGTGTTGAAAAGGAAGCACTTGTAAAACTTACCTGATACTCCCCGGGACCCATATAATTTACCGTTGCCGGCGAACTACTCTGATTAACAAATCCGAATGAAGCTATCTGTGCAGCATAGATTCCCAGATCGGATTGAGTCATATTTAGTTTTGAAAATGCAATTCCTGCAGAAGAAGAAATGTCTGCATTACTTATACTTCCATCAACAATTTTTGCACTTGTTACTGTATTATCCGTCAATGTTGCCGCATTTACATTTGTAAGACCAGAACCATTACCCATAAAGTATGTGGCAGCAATTGGTGCCGGGAAATTAGCCGTAACCACATTGGCTGCGATGCTAAAGGTAGTTCCATTCAACACCAAACCTGTTCCGGCATCATACTGAGTATCCGAATCCGGAATTCCAAGGCTTGTGATATCCGATTTTGAAATGTCGAGTTTTGAAAAGGGAATAGCTGCTGCCGGCGAAATGTCATCCTTGGTGATGCTTCCATCAACGATCTTGGCACTTGTAACAGCATCATTTACAACAGAACTTGCTTCTACCCCTGTCAGCATAGAGCCATCACCCATGAAGTTATTGGCGATTACTGTACCGTTATAATTATTGGTCACAACATTTGCTGCAATTTTAAATGTATCACCTGTTAAAACTAATCCTGCACCAGCCTTATACTGTGTGTCTGAATCAGAGCCCGGAATACCCAGACCGGTGATGTCAGACTTTGAAATATTAAGTTTTGAAAATGCTATCCCTGCAGAACCTGAAATATCATTATCAGAAATTGTATTATCCAGAATTTTTGTACTTGTTATTGTATTATCAGCAACAGACGAAGCATTTACATCAGTCAGCAACGAACCATTACCACTAAATGAATTTGCGGTAATATTTCCCGGGTAATTATTCGTCACAACATTCGAACTAATATTGAATATATTTCCTGTAAGATTCAAACCGGTTCCGGCTAAATACTGTGTATCCGACTCAGGGATGCCCAAATCTGTAATGTCTGTTTTCGTGATATTCAGTTTTGAAAAAGGAATGGCTGCTGTCGATGAAATATCTGCATTCGTAATTGTTCCATCAACTATTTTGGCGCTTGTAATGATATCGTTAGCAACTGAAGTCGCTTCAATATTTGTCAGGCCGGCTCCATCACCAACGAAGGCACTTGCAGCAACTGTTCCTGAGTAATTACTGGTTACCACATCAGATGAAATTCCAAAAGTGGTGCCATTCAGCACAAGGCCTGTTCCTGCATCATATTGAGTGTCTGTGTCAGAATCCGGAATTCCCAAACTTGTAATGTCCGATTTACTGATGTTTAATTTGGAGAATGGAATTGCCGCAGATGCAGATATATCCGCGTTAGTGATCGACCCATCCACTATCTTAACACCTGTAATACTGTTATCGGAAACGCCGGTGGAAGAAACATTACTGAGCCCTGAACCATCACCTGAAAATGCTTGTGCCGTAATTGTTCCCTGATAATTATTAGTAAGAACAGTGTTATCAATACTAAAGGTTGATCCGCTAAGAGACAAGCCTGTTCCGGCACCATACTGTGTATCATTATCAGAACCGGGTATACCAAGGGAAGTGATATCAGACTTACTTATATTCAATTTTGAAAAAGGAATGGCTGCTGATGATGAGATATCAGTATTTGAAATAGTTCCATCGAGAATCTTTGCTGAAGATATTGCATCATCTGAGATCACAGGTGCATTGGCACTTGATCCTTGTCCGCCTAGATCTCCGGCCAGCATTATTTTGCCACTTGTTGTTCCTGTTGCATCGCTAACACCAACGGAGGCTAATGCATTCTCTACAAAAGCGGTGGTGGCTATCTGATTGGTAGCTGTTCCGCTCACAGCCGTTGGCGCTTCCGGGGTTCCGTTGAAAACAGGTGAAGAAATATTTGCCTTAAGGTTTAGAGCAGATTGAACTGCAGTACTGACTGGTTTATCAGAATCGGATGTATTGTCCACATCAGACAGGCCAATATCATCTTTACTCAAGGTGATATTACCATTTACTTGCTGAATATTATTTACACTGGTAGTTAGTCCATCAGCTCCGGCCGGTCCTTGAGGACCCGGAATTGAGCTTCCTGATGTCTTTGCATATAATGCATAAGGCACACTAAGCATTTCACTTGTACCCGAAATAGTATAATTCACACCTCCTGTTGGATCTGTTTCAGTCTTGAGAAAATACGGACCGGATGTCCAATCAATTGAATCAAGACTTCCCACGCTTATAAGTCCTTCACCAATACGTGTACTCAACAATCCGTTAGCATTGGTGTTCGCTGTCATCGTTTCCACATAAACAGGAATCCCGTTTACAGAGCCTTGAAGAATACTGATACGCATACCTACGGGGCTGTTGCTTACAAGAACATTTGATGCATCTCTGACGACAGCCTGATAACTCATTCTGGCCGGAGATTGTGCAATAACTGAAAGGGTAAATATGACAGTACAAATAAAAATGAGAACTTTTTTCATAATTAATTTTCTTCTATGTTTTATTGATTTTTATTTTTAATAACTCTGAAAACTTTTAAAACTTCATCCTTACTATAAATTGTAAAAAGGTACATCCCTGTTGTTAAGTTTGTGACATCAAGCTCTGTTTCTGCTTTAAGTACCTGTTTATTATCCACCATTCGTCCATCTGCACTCATCAAACCATAACTAAATTGGTCCGGGTATGCATCATTAATTTTCAAAATCAGTTTTTCGGCAACCGGATTTGGGTATATATTTACATCTAAAAGAATATTTTTCTGTTCAATTCCGCTAAGGACAGATATTTCCCAGACCTGTTGCAAGCCTTCACTCACACTACCTGAAAGGGATTCACGTTGCTCGTAATTCATTTGTCCCACAGAATAGCTCACAGTTCCATTGTTCCCGTTTGCATTTCCGCCGGAACTGACAGTTCCTTCTTGTGCATGCACGACCGGTATATAAATACAGATCAGCAATAAAGTCCTGAGGATTAATTTCAGTTTAGTCATGTTATTAGAATTATTTTTATTCAAAATGACAAATTCAACAGATTACTAAAACGGAACAGTGGTCTTTGGGTTAATAAGAAACCCGACCATTTCTTACAATTACTTACGATCTACCATTCAAATCTTTCGATTTTGGCATCTCTAAGCCGGTTGATCAAATTATTGAAAAATTAACCTGAAGAAAACCTGATATAATTTCTATGAAAAAATGTTAGCCTTGAAGCTCATTTTCATCGCTGAACACTGAATGAAAGGAGGATAGCGGAACCATCCTCAGAAGAAAATTTATTCTATAAATCAGGCTACGGCAAATTTAAAAACTTCGCTCAGGATGAAAGTTCAAAAACTGCAGCCCGGGATATATTGTCCTTGGCCGTGACCTACAAAACAGACTTCTGAACTAATATCCGAAATCAAAGTCACCGGAATATATTACACCATATTGTTATGGCTTAATTGCATTAATTAAAAGTTCAATATTATTCTCAAGTAAACTAAAATCTGATGACTCCACAATTCCATCACCTGACAGATCTTCCGTGACATAGCCTGTGATGAATAATGGGATGGAAATTTCCATTTGACTATTATCCAGTGAATCTATACTACCATTCTGGTCTACATCACCACTCCAGATCGCATATCGCCTATCACCCATATCTGCCAAATTATTGCCATAGGCAGCAGATGCAGTTGAAGAGAAATCATAAAACGTCTTCGGCAATGCAAGACTCACAGGTGCAGAACTCCAGGTCTCAACAGAATTTCTGTGCTTAATGCAAATATAGTATGGGTGTCCTTGTACTACACCGGGAAATAGCACATTTGAATGTCCACTAGTGCTGAGAAGAACTTTTTTACTCTGAATAACACTGTATGGGGACTCTGCACCGGCCAATTCAACTGTTATCGTATCAGAAAGAAATGGGTATGAGACAGGGTTTACTGTTGGGCGCAACATTCCTGAACCGGAATAAAAGCCCTGCACAAACAAAGTAATATCAATTGAAACTTTATTTGCATCGGGTTGCTGAAATCCTTGCGTAAGTATTTTTTCTCCTGAAGAAAACGTTTGTATACAAGGCTCACCTAAAGTCCAGCTTAGCGACCCAACAACTGAAGAACTGAATGAACCTGCTGCAGGTATTACATCTCTCTTGATTGATTGCCCGCTTGCAGATGTGAAAAAGACAAGCACCAGAAGTGTAAGTAGTATATGAATGACTGACCTTTTATGCCCTAAGCGGATGATCATGCTGCTATGATTTTTTTAATGTTTATCTAAGTTAATGCAATTTTCTTCCAAAGCAAAATTTGATTTCTTATTTATAATTATTCTATCTAATATTCGGTGTCAAATAAAGATTGTTGAAAATATTTTTATCAGAATATGGATAAAAAACGCACAAAATAAAATCGTCTGTTTTTGGCTATTATCATCAATTAGAAAAAATAATCTTTATTTTTTCTAATAAAATCCTCATTCAAATTCGAATTAATACCTGATAAATAGTGTGATAATGATTTTTCTCCCGGTGAATAATTTAATTTTTATTATTTATTTTATTAATATTACTACTAGAATAAATATGAGTTAGCAGAGTATGTTCGATTTCATACTCAAGGCATTTGATTTGTAAGCACTCACTCACGATAAAACTTCATGCCATGAAACTCCTCAAAAGTATTACTATTTTATTTCTGGTAATTTTCTCTTCACAGCCGGGCATTGCACAAGTTCCACAAGCCATCCCCTATCAGGCAGTAGCCCGTGATGTTGATGGGAATTTGATAGGAAACAAAACAGTGTCACTTCGATTCACGGTACACGATTCCATTCCTTCCGGTGTTGTTGTATACCAGGAAATTCAAACACTTAACACAAACGAATTTGGATTATTCACAGCCAGGATCGGAGAAGGCTCGGTTATCACCGGGGATTTTACAACAATTGAATGGGGACTAAACTTTAAATTCCTTCAAGTTGAACTGGACACAGCAGGCGGGTCCAATTTTACAGACATGGGTACCAATCAAATGCTGAGTGTTCCCTATGCTCTTTATGCAAACCGAAGTCGTTTTGCAGACAGCTCCTCCTTCAACGGCATTCTCTATGATAAAGACTTCATGATCATCAGCACAAGCAGTCACGACACAGTCTTCAGAGTAGATACTACCGGCGTTTCAAAACATAAAGGAAAAGAATTCTTCTTCAGAGGTATTTGGGTATTTGATACACTCACCGTTGTTGATTCCGTTGGGAATCCTGTATTCATCATTCATCCTGATGGCACTTCATGGCACAAAGGTCTGGAAACTTTCAGAGGCGGAACGGTTACAGGTGATTCCACGGGTTCTCTTGTTCAGATCAAACCTGATGGTACCATAGAGATGCGGGATACTACCGGAAAGGTATTGTTCAGAATTAATCCGGATGGTACTTCCTTTCATGCAGGATTTGAAACATTTGCCGGCGGAGCAGCCTATGGTGATTCAACCGGTGCACTGGTGCGAATTAAACCTGACGGGACAATTGAAATGTTGGACACCACAGGAAACGTATTATTTAAAATTAATCCGGATGGTACATCCTATCATGCAGGACTGGAAACATTTGCAGGCGGAGCCAGCTACGGTGATTCTACGGGTTCCATGGTTCAGATCAAACCGGACGGAACTATCGAGATGTTAGATAGCACAGGGAATGTATTATTTAAAGTTAATCCTGATGGCACATCCTATCATGCAGGTCTCGAAACCTTTGCATCCGGTATAGTTGTCGGTGACACAAGTTCATCATTTCTAATATTGCTTCCTGATGGCACAATTGCCATTGTTGATTCTACGGGGAATCCCGTATTCGGAGTTGGTCCTGACGGAAGTTCATTCCACTATGGGATTGAACAGTTTTACGGCGGAATAAAAGTTGGCGAAAGCTTTGGAACAAATATTTATTTAAACCCCGATGGATCAATTGAACATATCGCAGGCAATGGCGAACTGGTATATAAAATCGATTCTGCAGGAAACTCATTTCATGCCGGGCATGAAATTTTTAAGGGAGGTATCTCAGTAGGTGACACGGCAGCTCAACATGTGAGAATACAACCCGATGGTACAATTCAAATTCTTGATTCTAATAAGGTAGTGATCCATGAGATCAATCCGAATGGAACAGTGAGTGGTAGTAATAATTTTTCTGATGGAATTATTGTAGGGGATTCTTCTTCATCACATTTGATTGTTCAACCTGACGGAACTATCCAATTGGTTGACTCAAATGGTACCGTCATGTTCAAAGTAAATCCGGATGGCACTTCATATCATGATGGGTTAGAGTCTTATGCATCAGGGATCGCAGTTGGTGATAGCGGGTATTCAAAATTCAGGGCTTATTCTGATGGTAGCATTGCAATCGTAGATACAAATGGAGTACCTGTTTTCTGGACAGATGGTGCCGGTAATTCATACCATAAAGGAGTAGAATTTTTTGAGACAAAAATTATTGTTGGTGCAAGCAATGGAGAGATTATTCTTGAACCTGACCGTTTTGTTGTAAGGGACTCTGCAGGATCCATTAAAATAATTTTCAATGAATTGGGAGATGCCTCATTCGATGGTGATGTAAGAATAGAAGGCAATACATTTTTCGGATCTCCTGATTCATCCTTTACTTTAATTGATAAGTATGGTAGCATTGAAACCTATGATGCAAACGGACAGTTGGTCTTTAGAGTAAAACCGGATGGTACTTCATACCATAAAGGATTAGAGACCTTCGAAGGTGGAATTAGTGTAGGAGACCCTTCCGGCTCACAATTTCATTTAAACCCGGATGGGGGTATTTCCATAAACGACGCTTTCAATAATCCTGTCTTTTCTGTTGACTCTGCCGGTAATTCATATCACAAAGGCGTTGAACAGTTCGACAGTGAAATAATCATTGGAGCAGCCGGAGGAAAAAGATTAAGATTGAATCCCGGATATCTGTTTGGTCAGGATGCATCAGGTACTACTAAATTTGCTTTGGATGAATATGGGGGATATATTGAAGGCGACCTTGATGTAGGAGGTTATTCAAAATTTGGCGCCGGTGTTTCTTCAACGAATATAAGTCCGGATGGAACACTCTCTGTTACGGACTCACTTGGCAATGTCACTTTCTATGTATTACCTGACGGATCATCTTATCATAAGGGTACCGAACTTTTTGAGAAAGAAATTATCATCGGTAGTGCCGGTGGGGACAAACTGATACTCAGACCGGGAATAATAATCGGTCAGGATGCAGGCGGCATGTCGAAATACGGGATAGATAATTTAGGAGGTGCTTCATTTGACGGAGACCTTGACGTATTTGGCTGGTCCACATTCGGCGGAGAAAATGGCACTACTGAGATTGGTCCGGATGGAAGGATTGCAGTTTACGATTCACTAGGGCAATTGGTGTTTCAGGTTTTGCCGGACGGCAGCTCCTTTCACAAAGGCCTTGAAATTTTTGAAACGGGAATAACGGTATTACCAACAGGAACTATAAGTGGAGACGGCTCCGGAATTTTTAACCTGAATGCAGATAATATTTCAAGTGGCACTCTGTCAGATGGAAGATTAAGCAGTGCAGTTCCTTTGAAAAACGCTGCGAATACATTTACACTTCCTCAAACCATTAATGTTCCGGGAGGAACTGCCCTCTCATGCACCGGACCTTTGACAGGCGAAGCAGCCGTATTCAGTGGTTCTGTCGTGATGAATGGCGGTTTTCTTGGATCCGCATTACAATGTAATTCACCATCAGGAAATGCGGGTGAATTCAATGGTAATGTAAATATTAGCGGTAATTTATCTGTGCTAGGAACTGTAAGCAAAGGTGGCGGAACCTTCAAAATAGATCATCCATTAGATCCACAGAATAAATATCTCTTCCACTCTTTCGTGGAATCACCTGAGATGATAAATATTTACAATGGCAACATAGTAACGGATAAAAATGGCGAAGCAATTGTAACTCTGCCTGACTACTTTGAAGCATTGAATAAAGATTTCAGATACCAGTTAACTGTAATTGGAGAATTTGCTCAGGCAATCATTAAAGAAAAAATAAAAAATAATACCTTCAAAATTAAAACGGACAAACCCGAAATTGAAGTTAGCTGGGAAGTTACCGGAATTCGCCATGATCCGTATGCAGAAAACAATCCTGTGATAGTAGAACAGGAAAAACCTGAAAATGAAAAAGGAACCTTATTACATTCCGAAGTAAAAGTAAAATAAAGCAAATAATCTAATACTGTCCGTATTATACCTTTATGATTGAACGGTGTACGTACTCTATCAGAACTCAAACGTGAAAGTTCTATCTTAAAAATACAAGAACCTCCTACACAGTCATGGAGCCGGTATTATACCGTCCAAAGATCAAATAATTTTAAACATGACTAAATCATTTTTATGAGAAAAAACTTACTCTTCCCTACACTCATCATTTTATTTCCGATGTTTAGTCTTGCGCAGGAATTATCCGCAGATCAAATCCTTTCAAACTCATTTTCCAATTCAATTCAGGCTGAACTAAGTTTTACTCCTGCCCAAACAAATGCTGCATTCCGGGCAGAAGGTATTTCCGGTGGATGTGATAGCATCGGAACCTTGTATGGATCAAATAACGGACTCACCGGATGCATGTTTGACCTGGTTGCAGTGAACGATATTGAAATTCAATATTTCTATGGAAATATGGGTACAGGTACGAATGATTGCATCATCTATTATAAAAATGGTTCGCATGTTGGCTATAACAATGACTCAACTGCATGGACTTCCATCGGTACAGCTAGTATAACATC
>Ga0116143_10001874_pt1 | contig 24204 bp, 20 predicted proteins | sample AD_UKC034_MetaG_FD_89745 | JGI IMG/M metagenome (GOLD analysis project Ga0116143, IMG submission 89745) | Active sludge microbial communities of municipal wastewater-treating anaerobic digesters from USA - AD_UKC034_MetaG | ecosystem: Engineered > Bioreactor > Anaerobic > Digestate | place: USA...
TAAAGATCATTTTGATGCTGATTTATCTCCACACTATCATTTCATCTGTAATGAATGCTTTTCTGTATCAGATATCTTCATTGATAAGACCACAGAACTTGTAAAGGCCGCCAATGAAGTGACTATGAATCAGATTACGGACCACGAAGTCTTCTATTATGGCATCTGCAAAGATTGTCAAAAGAAAGAGCACTAAACTATGTGTATAAAATGCAACTAATTAACTAACATTAATTAACAGAAAAGGAGAGTATGATTATGAAATTTGTATGTAACGTATGTGGTTATGTTCACGAGGGAGATGAAGCACCGGAAAGATGTCCTCAGTGTGGTGCACCAAAGGAGAAATTCCAGGTACAGGATGGTGAAAAGAGCTGGGCTGCTGAGCATGTTGTTGGTGTAGCACAGGGCGTTAGCGAAGATATTCTTGCTGATCTTCGCGCTAATTTCCAGGGAGAATGTTCTGAAGTTGGTATGTATCTTGCAATGGCAAGAGTTGCACATCGCGAAGGATATCCTGAAATCGGTATGTACTGGGAGAAAGCAGCTTATGAAGAAGCTGAGCATGCTGCAAAATTTGCAGAGCTGTTAGGAGAAGTCGTAACGGATTCTACCAAGAAGAACCTTGAGATGCGTGTTGATGCAGAGAATGGCGCAACAGCCGGTAAGTTTGATCTTGCTAAACGTGCAAAAGCAGCTAATCTTGATGCTATTCATGACACTGTTCATGAGATGGCCAAAGACGAAGCAAGACATGGTAAGGCATTTGAAGGCTTACTGAAGCGATACTTTGCGTAACCATTAAGCCGTGCATGTCTATCAACAGGGATACTGTTTGAGAGTTTACTCTCAAAACAGGATTTCTGTTGGTAGACATATAGGGCGCAAGCCCGACATGAAATAGTACTGCGCTCTTTGCAGTACTATGAATGGCACGGCGTGTTATGGAATGGCACGGCGTGTTATGGAATGGCACGGCGTGTTTAACCATTTTTTTACTTCCAGGAAGGAGTACATATGAAATTCTATATTTGTGAACATTGTAAGAATCGTGTGGAAATGATCTTTGACGCAGGGGTTACCCCTGCTTGTTGTGGTCAGAGTATGACGGAATTGATTCCTAATACAACTGATGCTGCTACAGAAAAGCATGTTCCTGTTGTTACCATTGAAGGTGCCAATGTATCCGTCAATATAGGCAGTGTTACACATCCGATGCAGGATGTTCATTACATCGAATGGATTCTGGTAAAGACCTGCTGTGGTGTATATCGTGCAAACCTGAAACCTGGCGATGCACCAGAAGCACATTTTACCATTCGCGATGGAGAGAAAGTAAAAGCTGTTTATGCATACTGTAACATTCATGGACTGTGGATGTCAGAGGTATAAGAAGATTCTTATCTTCATAATTTGGCACGGCCAAATGAAATAACTTTATATACAACTTATTTTTCGCCTACCTTGAATCTGCAGAAATGTCCGATTGTATGGATATCTCCCAGACTACATTCATAGGGTACATCTTTCTCATAAACAAATCCGAGTTTCTCAAGGACATGTCCGGAAGCAGTGTTCTCAACAGCATGCGTTGTAATTATTTCCTTTACACCCATATGTTCTACTGCGTATTTCATTGCTTCCTGCATAGCCTCGGTAACGTATCCTTTGCCCCAGTAACATTTGCCCAGGTTATAGGAAATGTCCCAATGATCTTCCTCATCATTATAAAAACCCAGACAGGTTCCAATCAATTCATTGGTTTCTTTTAATATGATCATCCAGCGATTCCAACGCTCATCTTCCAGATTGCCAAGCTCAAATGCGACGAACTCCTCCGCATCTTTCTTATCATTACTTGCCTTCCACCACATATAACGGGAAACATCCTCATCCTGCATCCAACAATCAAAGATGTCGTCTAAGTCTTCCTGTTGTACCTCCCGAAGCAATAATCTCTCTGTTTCTAATCTTGGTGTCATATGAGCCTCCATTTTTCTATTAATTATCTTTACTTTTCAAAGAATTGACGCCATTTCAGTCCATCGCGAAAGTTATAATGTGACTCCCAGAACTTACCGAATCTTCCAATCAGCCAGCCGTTCACAATAGCGGTAATGACTGTTCCGACATTTACCCCCTGAAAATGCCACAAACCAAAGAATAAAAAGGAGAGTAAAATGCCAACCAGACAGCTCGTACAGTCATAGATGGTCTTTACTTTCGTGATGTTCTTTTTATATTTGGAAGTAACTTCCTTGACCACGAGCTCATAGGCTTCCGGGGAAATATAGGTATGGAATAAGAAGGACACGCCCATAGAGCAGAACAATATGCCAACCACGAAGAACACGACTCTTGCCAAAATCCCACTAAATGAGAGATAGCCAATGGCTGTCATGGATAGATCAAGAATGGTTCCATAGATAACTGCCGTCACAAAGGAAAAAAGATAGCCTAATTTCATCCGTCTAAGTACAATACTTAAGACGATAATGAGAAATGCCTGAAAGAAGTACTCTGAGATTCCAAAGGAATACCACGGCAGATACTGTGATACTTTTAGATGAATCAGATAGGCCGGGGCTACTACCATCGACATACCAAAGTCTGCTCTTTCCATTAATGCGGTTCCAATTGCCAGTGTCAGAACGCCCAATACGTATGCCCATTCACTATAAAATGTTCTCTTTTTCCTGTCTGCCAACACTATATCCTCTTTCCATTTCTTTTCTTGTGCTCTTTCCGTTTCTTTTCTTGTGCTATTACCTTATTGCTTTATTTCTTTCATCATTTTCATATACGTAATCTTCCTTATCCCTGTAAGCCTCTGGACTGACGGTCCATATCTTCGATGACAATATCATAGATGGCACCAAGTGTAGAGCAATACTCCAGTACCTGCCATGGCTCATTGGTATGGAAATGAATCTTAATTAACTCATCATCACCAACAGCCAGAAGACAATCGCCTTTAAAATGACTGGTAAAATAGTCATTGATTTCATCCTCGTCAAGATTCTCTCCTTCAATTAAAAGCTGTGTATCATACTTAAATTCTAACATTTCTCTTCTCCATTCTATTGATCAATATTTTTGGTTGTACGAATCACTTCGCTGTCTATTCTAACAAACTTTTCTAGCATTTCCAACCGGATTATCTGATTAATAGCTGTTTGGGCTACTGTCTGTCATTCCAGGTATTTTTGAAATATTTCTTCCAGTTTCTCTAGATACTCCATCTCACCTTTTATTTTGGCACGTTCTATCTGCCGCCTTCTCATTTCCAGATAAATCTGTTCAATCTCTTTACGATCCTTATCCTCAATCAGCGACAAATCCAGAATCTGCGCATTCTGCAGATCGCCCGGTTCAAATTTATCCAGACCATTGGCATATTCTCGATGACTCTGATGAAGAATCCGTTGTGCCAGAGGCGTAATGAGATAACAGTACAAAAGATTCGCATTCTCTTTCGTATCATTTGGCTCTCGAAGATATATGCCATGAAATGATGTTAAATGTCTTGCTTGTGTTTCATTGCGGATGATTTTCATATGATTTCTGCTAAATACAGAAAACAAAATCGGTGCCGCTGGTGTTTTCTCCAGAGAGTACCATGGATGTCTATGACTCGTCAGATAAGCCTGTGGAACTCCACTCTCCTCCCCTTTTTTCAGGTATTGCAGTTCCTCTTTCGTGGTAGCCTGTTTGCCATCAAACAGAAACATTTTCTTGTTGGAATTCTCCATCCTCTCTAATTCATGCTTCGTCAGAATACCGGTGGTGATATCCGGAGCCTTTACAATACAAGGATGCAGAACCTGTTCTGTCAGTTGTAATTCATCAACCTGCGCCCGGCTCAATGTAAAATAGGAATTACACCCCGTCGCAATTCCACGCTTTACATCAACATAATCCTTCATAGGTATCAGATGCCTGCCGGACTCCTGATGTCCCGTAAAATAATTCAACCATTTGGCATTACAATCCAAATCCGTATATTGATAGCTTCTCTTCTTGTTCAACAATGACACATCTGTCAGATCTTCCACCGAATGCAGATTACAGAATTCTACTATATCACAACATCCCTTTTCCATTAACAGGATACAGCTGGTTGTTAGAGCATCTTCAAAGACATTTACCTTACTGTCAAATAGAATAATTTTTGCAAGCGCCTTTTCTTTTAGCAGATATTCTTTCACACATTTGCCGTATCCTGCATTGAGAAATTCATAGGGTATAATAAATGCGCTTCGGCCTCCACTTTTTAGCTCATAAAGACATTTTACAAGAAACATGGCTGCTGCATTGGTATAACCGCTAAAGGAAAATCCCGTCATGTTCTTCAGATTCTGAAGAATCTCTTTTCGCCGATCTATCTTTTGAAATCTCAGGTATGGAGGGTTACAGATAATTGCATCCGGCTTATGCTGTACTTTGGTAAATAAATAGTCGCCTTCGTATAGTTTTACCTGATATGAATTATTGTTACGAAATCGTTGTACCATCTTGGGGTCAATCTCACATGCCTGCAACTGCGTCGCTGGTGATAACTGATGAATTAATTTTAAAAAGATGCCCTCTCCGACTGCCGGATCGAGCACCTGTTTGGGGTTCCCCAAAAGAACCCATTTTGTCATAAATTCTGCTATCTTTTTCGATGTGAAGAACTGTCCGAATTCTTTCTTTTCTGTCATGATACCATCTCAATTTCTAAAGTCTGCCATTAGATATTAACAACTCTGGCGCCCAAAGGCATCAATCCAAGCTTTGCAAATTTGAAGTATTGCAGTCCAAATGGCCATAAGGAAAGACTTGCAAACTTAAAGCACTGCAAACCAATTGGAATTCCGATTCCTGTAATGCACCATATTACTCCAACAATCAGCCACATCAATGCTGCCATCAGTCCGCCTAATACAACCCACAAAATATTTCCCAAAAATCTCATTCTGACTCCTTATCTTAGATAACCGGAGCTGTAATCACCAGCTTCATGCTACCCTGTATCTTACATGTCTTGTATCCGTTGGGAATGATAAAATGATTTCCACGACTTACCTGTGTACCATCTACCAGACCATCGCCTTCCACAACACTGACAATTAGAAATGGCCATTCATTCTGTAACACGAGAGGAGCTGCAACCTCAAGACTCCAGATCTGATAATGATCTGTCATAATCAGTCTCTGAATTACATTCTTCGTATTCACAGGATGAAAAATGTCTTCCTCTGTTATCAGATTGGGAACCTTCATAACCTGTAATCCTTTTTCGATATTCAATTCTCTTGGTGTATCTTCGCATACTCTGTCATAATCATAGATGCGATAAGTGATATCGCTGTTCTGCTGAATCTCAAGCAGCATAAAGCCGGCCTTAATCGCATGAAGCGTACCTGGCTCAATCTGTATAAAGTCACCTTTCTTAATCGGAACTTCATTAATCAGCTGATCCCATGCACCTTCACTTACCAGTCTGGAAAATTCCTCTAAGGATTGTGCTTTATTACCGATTGCAAGTGTCGCATCTTCCGGACAATCCAGCACATACCAGCACTCGCGCTTTCCACTGCCATTTTCATTGAGGCCTGCATACGCATCATCCGGATGAACCTGAAGACTCAAATCTTCTTTCGCATCAATCAGTTTTACCAGAAGTGGAAATTCATCTCCCTCCATATGGTCAAAGAGATCCGGTTCCTCGTTCCACAACTCAGACAATTTCTTGCCTTTATAGAATCCTCTGTTAACAACACAGTCTACCTGTTCATTGGAAGATACCACCCAGCATTCTCCAATGTGATCTTCAAGTTCGCCTTCAAATCCCCATTCTTTCTTTAACCGGTTACCACCCCATACACGTTTGATCAGCTTCGGCTCAAAAAAGAGCAAAGTTCTGGGATGATGATTAATCGACAGATTGGCGCCATTGGTCTCCATCATCTTCTGATACCAATAGGCTGAATCCTTGGCTATTCTCTCCTGTGTCTGGAAATCCACCCACACGATACCAAAACGTTCCGTATAACCTTTTTCCCACTCGAAGTTATCGCAGAAGGTCCAAAGGAAGTATCCTCTGACATCAACGCCCTCATCTACAGCTCTTTGCAGTTGTGAAATATACAAATCCAGGAATTCGATACGGTTTGTGTCATGTACCTGACCATCCAATGCAACATTGTCAGCACAGGAAAGTCCATTCTCTGTTATAAAGATGGGCAAATGATATCTCTCATAGATGAATTTACATCCATAATACAGACACTCCGGTGTAATTGGCCATTTGGAAGCTGTTATAGGGAATCCAATCGGTCTATTTGCATATTCCGGATTACCATCTTTACCGGCCTGAATATAGTAGCCATTATAAATATTCTGCCCCATAAAATCTAAAGGCTGATAGATCAGATCCATATCTTCCTGTGTTATCTTAGGCAGATACTCCGCATATTTTTTCATTCCCTCTTCCGGATAATGTCCCAGAAATACAGGATCTGAGAACCACGATACATTCCAGGTCCAGTTTTCATCCGGCTGATAGAATCCAAAGTAAACTTTTCTTGCCGCTTCTACATCTTCCGGGCGGTCGCTAATAGGATAAGCTACTCCACAAGTTGGTGCATATCCTACATAGATCTTCTTTCCCGCGTATTTCCTCATATTAATTACAGCGCGTCCATGTGCACGCAGCACATTATGTGCAATCTGAAAAATGTCTTTCATCGGTAAGGTCTTGCCTGGTGCATGAGCCCCTTGCATATATCCAATACCAACAAAGCACTGCGGTTCATTGATTGTAATAAAATAATCACATAGATCACCAAAGTTCTCTACTACCACTCTGGCATATTCAGCAAACCATTCAATGATTTCCTCATTGAGCCAGCCTCCGCAATCTTCCAGTGCCTGTGGCAGTTCCCAATGATATAGCGTTATATATGGAGTAATTCCGTTCTTCTTCATCTCGAGAATCATATCACGATATAACTGGATTCCCTTCTGATTCACTTCTCCAACTCCATTAGGAATAATTCTTGCCCAACTCAGTGAGAAACGATACGCCTTAATACCCAGATTGTTCATCAGGCGGTAATCTTCTTTATAGTGATGTATATGGTCACAACTTACTTTGGCATCACCCTTATCTTTCATTTTACCCTTTTCCATAAAGGTATCCCAAACATTTTTTCCCATTCCATCCTCTGGGTCAGAACCTTCTATCTGATAAGAGCTGGAAGCTACACCCCAGACAAAATCGTCACGAAACATGCTATATCCGCCTTTCCTATTTCCTTACTCTTTCTATCATTCCATTGGTATTTATTCATTACCAAAACACAATCAATGCCTATAAATACATTAGTATAATATGAATTGTCAGAATTATCAACCACACTGCTTATATTCTATCATGAAATGCTATTATATTTCCACATAATTGTGAAAGAACCATCTGATAGAATCCAATACCGCTGCACGTTTCATCCATCATAGAAAAAAGGAGAAAGCATACATTCTCATGTATAACTTTCTCCTGCTTCACTGCTTTAAAAGCTTCTTATTGTACAAGCCTATTCTGCTTTCTCCAAAGAGTAATATCTGTCGTAGCCCTGTGAAATCAGCTGACCACTTCCAAAGTCAAAGTACAGATAGTCATAGTAACAATAATCAAAGCTACCAAGTCCATAATATACTTTTTCATCAAAGCTAAGTGAAATATAGTAACTGTTAATGGTACCCGTAAATGTAACCGGTTCCACAGAGTCTGCATTTGCACCTTCCGGAACCCACTTAACGGAACCGGAGCACTCTCCATTGCCTACATCTGTAATGGTATAATATATTTCACCTTCTTTATCGGTTGTTCCTGCTGTATATACAACTGCAGAGTAATCTCCTGGCAGATTGTCAGGGCTAATGTCATAATCATATGAGCAATAGTCTAATACATATCCGTTACCATCATCATAATCATAGTACCCAATGTTAAATGTCAGTGTACCACTAAAAGATTCAGTGTTAGCAATTGTATAAGTAAGATCACGGTAGCAGTAATTACCACTAAACTGATATTCTGAGAACTCATAACTGCTAAACATATCTGATGAGAAATACATAGGGTAATCATAATTAAACAGTGTAAATTCCTTTTCTGCAACATCTGCCATCATGATTTCATCAGAAAGCTGTTCAAGAACCTCTTCACTGTATTCAATTGTGAAATCCTCATTGAACTCATAATCATCAAGATACCATTCATCATAACTCTTATCAAAGCAGTACTCCATGTTAAGAGTTCCTGTTGCTGTGAAGTAATCTCCTTCTACTGAAACAGAAACAACTGCATTATCAGTAACATATCCATCATCATCTACCTCTATGCTGTCACTTAAAACGCTGCAGTCCACAATGCTCTCTTCCGTGAAATAGCAGGAAAAATCTTCACCATAGTAAGAATAAACATAGTCGATCATATCTTCCTTTGCCATATCAACATCGATACCGGCCTTAGGCATGCACTCTGTTTTTTCTTTGGAATCCATCTCGTATTCCTTTACGCGCCATCCCTTGTCTTTGTCATATTTACAGGTAACAACAAAATGATAAATATATTCTGCATTCTCTGTTTCTGTTGTTAATGCGACAGAAACTTCTGACTTTTCCTTTGTTTCTTCATTATCATCTCTGTCATAAACAACAAAACCGATAACCTTTCCCTTGTACGCACTCTCATCCTCTAAGTAATCTAAGATTTCATCTCCGGCTTCATTACCTGTTGTTTCATCGTCTGCGTTATAAATATTCTCTTCGTTCGCTTCCGGTAACTGCTTCAGTGGATTACCACATGCACACAATCCAACGCAGATACCAAGAATCATTCCTGATAACACTAATTTCTTCTTCATTTCTTCCTCTCCCTCCAAAAAATTGATAGATATAATTTTATAATATCTTTTCTGACATTTCCTGTCAAGAAATGCTTTTTTAGCTTATTCGTCGATAACGTTTCATTTTAAATATAATAAAGATATTCTCATCATGGAATATTATTTTTTTTTCTGACTATACTTAAATTAGATAATAATCAACCTAATTGTAAGAAAGGACATTCGGGAACCATGCGTGTAACCTTTAGTCAGAAGAATTTCCCTGATTCCTATAATCAGGCACAAAAAAACAGCATCCTTGATGATATATCAAAGACGCGTTTTGCTTTGGAAAATGCTTATGCTGGATTTGACTATGCACTCGATCCGGACTTGATCGACTGTTATATCTACGAAGTTAACTCGTTGATGAAACGCTATAAATTTCTATTAGAACAGGCTGAGAAAATGAATCTAACAGAGAAATCCTCTATTTGATCCTGCATCCGGATTCGTTTCCAAAATCTCTTTTTTTCCATAGGTCATACCTGCATACACCGTTTCTGTATGTTCCATAAGTGGAGCAGAGTTATCTTCTGCGCTAATGAGAGCGTAAGTATCTCTCCATTTGGTCATAATTTTCTTCACAGGAGGAAGCGGTGTTGCTTCTCTCTTGATATCTGCCTTAATAAGTTCTCTCTCAACAAACCGGTAAATCTGATAAATATTTAAAGCCGGTTCATATTCCATATGAAGAGATTCTATCAGTTCACAAAGACAACCTCTCGCATTCTGAATGCTTCTGTGAAAATCTAATGGATTGGCGGTCACATTTTCTTCTGCTTCTGACAGATACGTCAGAAACATATCGTAGAGTATCACAACCAGTTCGCTCTTATTCGCTCTGGTAATTCGTAAGGTATATTCCTGCTTTTTCTCTCCTGTCATATCAGATCTATGCTCCTTCCAAGTTTCTGTGTTCTCTACTGCAGAAGCTGTAATACCTGCTGCGGTCTTTCATTGGCCTGCGCCAGCATGGACACTCCTGACTGTGACAGCACCTGCATAGTTGAGTATTCTGTCATTTCTTCTGCCATATCGACATCCATAATTCTGGAATAGGATGCCGTCATGTTCTCACTGGTAACATCTACACTATTGCTGTTATGCTCCATTCGATTCTGGTATGCACCCAGTCTGGAACGAACAGAATTGACATAACTTAATGCTTCTTTGGCTGATGCAATTCCCTTCTGAGCTCCATCCATCGTAGAAATATCCATATCTTCTATGCTCATTGCTTTCAGGGAAATCTTTGGAATGATAATTGCCAGCTCCTGACCTTCATTGGCTCCGATCTGCACCTTCATGGCTCCGATACCGGTGACATCTACTTTAACATTACCTGTTACATTGGCAATATCAGCACTTATTTTCATTGTGAAGTCGTTGGATGCCGTAATCGTCAGCATATCCATATCGGAATTGACTGTTGCAGCCAATCCTGCTGTCGGAAAATCACTTAATTTGGACAGATCAACCGATCCGTCTGCCTGAATCAGATTTGTAAAATCAATACTATATTCACCCATTGGCACAGTTTCCGAATAACTGTCCACCTTAACCTCTGCATTGTCTGTATATCCCTTTAAGTCAAATGTTCCATCCAGAAGCGGAAGGCCATTGAATTCGGTATCTTTTGCAATTCGTTCCATTTCCTTCTTCATCTGAATCACTTCTGCATTCAGCATTTCACGGTCTTCGTCTGTCTTCACACCATTGCCGGCCTGGTTGGCTAATTCACCAATTCGCTGAATGATTGCTGTAATCTCAGATAATGCGCCGTCTGCTGTCTCAACAACTGAAATTCCGTCGTTGGTATTGTTAGATGCAGCTCCAAGGCCTCTGATCTGCGCATTCATTCGATTGGCAATGGCAAGTCCGGCCGGGTTATCCTTCGCCTGATTAATCTTAAGACCGGAAGATAATCTCTGAATACTGTCAGCCAGTTTACTGTCATTCTGATTCAGACTGTTGTTGGCGATTACTGCGGTTGCATTATAATTTATTCTCATAGACATTGTCCTTTCTATTGCTCACTCATCACCTGGATAAATGCTTTTGCTGTCTCGTATAGGTTCCTGGTAGATAAACTCTTACTATTATCATCGGTTTTTCCTGCGAAATTGTTAATACTAAGACTTTCGGAATATATAAAAATAATATTCTCTGTCATAATTCCCCGTTCTGCCAACCGGGAAAGGAATATGTCCTTTCCTTCTTTGGCCCTTTTTAATCCTTCCAGGGAGTCACTGACTACATAACCACTCAGGAGCTCTTCTCTGGCTTCAAAGCTGGCTCCCAGTTTACCGTAGGTTTCATTTTCCATCGTGATACTGACGCTTCCGCCGCTGGTCCTGTCATGCAGTATCTTAACACTGATGCTGGTTGCTTCCTCACCAATCTGTATTGGAATCTCATAATTTTCTTCCCTGACAAGATCTCCCGCAACATGAAGCTGCTTCATTGCCAATGAGATCTCACGGATATCGATACTCGTACTACTGTAAAATGCAGCCTCCTGTAATACCTGCCCCATTGTCTCTGACATTTTCTGATATGCAGATTGCGCAGAATTCTCTTCTGTAAAATTCTCAATAACTTCGTTAAGCGCAAGGTCAATCTGATCCTCTGAATCTGTGACCTTAGCTGAAGTTATCTCCGTATTCTGTCTGCGTTGCTGCTCTGCCTTTCTTACTTTATTCAGCAGATCACCTCTGTGATTACGTAGCGAATCGGTCGCAACCAGATTCTCAATGGATGGTGTAATCTGATTCTGAAGCGTAAATGCAACAATTTCATCTGACTGCACGCACTGTTCTCTAATCGAAGCAATGGATTCTTTCTCTTGTTTCTTCATAGCTTCCCCTGGTTCAAATGCACTCATAATCTGCTCTGTTATGGACTGCGCTGTTGTAATCATTTCGTCCAATTCTCCAACAGAATCATCAACCTTTATATCCATGCCTGTCTGCTTAGCGCTTCGAACTGCTGAAAGAAGGTTCTTAAAACTTATCTTTGCCCCTTGTGACATCAGGCTGCCAATGGCTGCACTATCCTTCTTCTCAATCTGGTGAAGCATTCTATAGATTCCAATGTAGGACTCTTTCTCCTGCTGTGTAATCTCCTGATTCTCTTCTAGTTTGACAAGATATTTGCTGTATTTTTCTATGGATGCTTCTGTTGTCTGCTCCTTTGCATCCAGTCTTTTTTCCAGCTCTTCCATCGATAATTCCAAAGGATTGCTTCCCTCACGTATCAGATCCAGCGTTGCTGCCGGAGTCATTTTATCGATTACATTATGGACCCTTGCATAAGTCTGTTTCACCTCTGACACATTTTGTGTTGTTACCTCCATGTGATTATATCCAAGAATCCTCACTGCACGTCTGTTATCTTCACTGGATGCCAGATTCATTGCATCCAGCAACTCATCAACACTACGAAATGCCTTCTGAATGGAATCTCCCAGATCTCCTCTGGGCTCTGTCATCATAGTCTCATAGCTTACGCCTGCTGCTTCCTGTTTCGCCTGTAACTGCAATCCAGTATCAACAAGTGTTTCCATAGAGTAATTCTGCTGTAAAAGAGTTCCAAGGATAGATACCGGAAGTCCCGGCATAGCCAAAACCGCAGTTCTCGTTGCTTCATACAATTTGGCTCTTTCTTGATTCGTTTCCTCGTCCTCACCATCAAACAGAATCGCATTTCGCTGCTTCTCTTCCTCCTTGAGGTCCTCTACAAGTTCGGATAACTCTGTTGTATCAATGCTGATTCCACTTTTTAACATTCGATAATTGGAAGCCACTGTCATTGACAGCCGGACTTCCTCGAGTAAGCGTCTGGCTTTTAGAAGCGCTGTGGATTCCTCTTGATCTATGGTTGATTGTCCCTTGGACACTGCTTCTTTTGCTCGTGTCAGATTACGGATTGTACAGGGCAAATCCTGTTGTACTACATATTCTAATGCCTCATCTGTAATCTGTGCGACTGTGTCCCTGCATTGCACAGCCTGTTCTAACATCATATCTGTGCAGGACAAATCGGACTTTCTGGCGTCCATTCCATCACTGATTGCACGGGCTGCAGCCTCTGCTGCCGCTTTCTCTGTAAGTGGCAGTGTAATCTGGTGAATCTGCTGCATCCGTTGCATGGAATCGCTGGTCAGAGTGACTCCATTTTCTACCATCCACATGGCATCTCTTCTTGTCTCCTGCGTAATATCTAGTCCGGCCTCGCGGATGATCCTATCAACCTGTACAAGCAGTTCTTCTGTCTCACTGCTTAGTGCTTTCCTTCCATAATAACCCTGCATACTCTCTGCAAAATATCCCTGTCCCTGCACATTGGCATTCACTGCACCACTATGTGATGCCATATAAACATTTTCTACTGTCAGTTTTAGTTCATTTTCCAGAAGATATTTTACTGTCCCCTCTGATAAAGGCTTTTCCTGACCTGTCATATCCATAACTGCCAGCGTATCTTCCACATTTTTTTCTGTCATTGGTATCTTTTGTTCTTCAAAAGCATTCTCTATAGCTTGGGCCCTGACCGGACTTCCCGCAATTTCAAGTAGCTTTTCAGAATTCATGCTATCATTGTATCCATTGATTACAACACCGGCCTCTGCCATTGTTGCTTTGATCTCATCTACAATCGTCACTGCCTTTTTGGGATCCATCTGCTCAACCTTAAATCCATCTTTTTCAAGCGCAGCATAATCTTCCTTTGACATAGAGTTTGACATCACTGTCATATAGTCCTTCTGTATTTCAACATCCTGTAAGGAGGCTTCCTGCATCATCTCTTCTTTGGTCTTTTGATGATCTGCATAAGCACTCTGATTTCTATCAGAACCATTCATTTCAACACAATAAGCTCGACTGGCATTTGCATAGGATACGCTGTTCTTCTCATTTATCCTGTTTAAACCACCGTGTACCTGTGTTGTTTCACCGGCTTTTTGTGTATAATCATTTGCAATATTTACGTTCATATAGTTCCTCCTACCGTACAGTTGTAACTATTTTCCAATCTATTTACACTTCTTTTGTCACTCTGATAACAGAAAGAAAGGCAGATACTAAGTATCTGCCTTATATTTCGGTATAAATGTTGATTTTCTTAATGTAATCAGAAGGAATAAACAGCCGCACCATACGGTGGAAGATCAAATTTGATTGCATATGGTTTATTATCACATAACATTTCCTGTGCCTTGAGTTCCTTTGGAAGGTCATGTCCCAGTCCTGCAAATCTCGCCTCATCACTGCTTAATTTTAGTTTGTACTTTCCTTTCTTAGGAACGCCTACATAATAATCCGGTCGTTCGATTGGCGTCATGTTCAGTACAAAGAGCAGATTATTCTTGCCATCGATGGATTTACGAATAAAACTGAAGGTGCTTCTGTCTGCGTCTTTTGCATTAATCCATTCAAATCCATCCCAGGAATCATCCTGTTCATAAAGACAACGATTACTGCGATACAGCTTCAGTAGTTCCTGTACATAGGTAAGCATTCCCTTATTAAGCTCATTCTCCAGCATATACCAGTCAAGCTCTCTCTTCTCGCTCCACTCACGCTCCTGGCCGAATTCCTGGCCCATAAACAGGAGTTTTTTACCGGAATGACCGAACATAAAAGCATATCCAACTCGAAGGTTTGCATATTTATCAGCTGCATATCCCGGCATTTTATTGACCATGGAGCATTTCAAATGAACAACTTCATCATGTGACAAGGGCATGATATATTTCTCACTGCAGTTATAACTCATGGCAAATGTCATCTTATTATGGTTATTCTTTCTAAAATAGGGATCGAGCTTCATATAATCACAGAAATCATGCATCCAGCCCATATTCCATTTGAAGGTAAATCCAAGACCACAATCTTCTGGCGGTGCCGTGACCTTCGGCCAGGCAGTGGATTCTTCTGCAATGGTCATTACACCTGTATTCTGTTTGGTAAAAATTGAATTCAAATGTTTAAAGAATTCAATAGCCTCAAGGTTTTCATTGCCGCCATATTTATTGGCAACCCACTGACCATCTTCCTTGCCGTAATCCAGATACAGCATGGAAGCTACAGCATCTACACGAAGTGCATCTATGTGGTATTCCCGAACCCAGAATAATGCATTGGCAATCAGAAAATTTCTAATCTCATTTTTCCCATAATTAAATATTTTGGTACCCCAGTCCGGATGCTCGCCAAGTCTCTTGTCCGGATGCTCGTACAGACTCTCTCCGTCAAAATCAGCCAGTCCGAAAGCATCTCTTGGAAAATGTGCCGGTACCCAGTCCAGAATTACGCCAACACCTATTGAATGCAGCTTGTTAACCAGATATGCAAAATCTTCCGGCTCTCCATAGCGGGAAGTCGGTGCATAATACCCGGTTACCTGATATCCCCAGGAACCATCGAATGGATGCTCAGCAATTCCCATAAGTTCGACATGTGTATAAGGAAGCTCCTTTAGATACTCACACAGACGATCCGCAAATTCTTTATATGTATAGAAACCGTCCTCTGTTCCATCTGGATGCTTCATCCATGATCCGATATGACACTCATAAACCGCCAAAGGCTCCTGATATGGCTTGCTCTGCGCCCGCTTCTCAAGCCATGTCTCATCACTCCACTTAATCTTCGTAATATCGCATACGATGGAAGCATTACCAGGTCTTAATTCAGCATAATTGGCATAGGGATCTGCTTTATAGATTCCATCACCTTTTGCCGTGATAATATAGTACTTGTAGAGTTCACCTTCTGCCACTCCCGGAAGAAATGCAGCGTAGATACCGCCTTCTCCAAGTTTCTCCATCGGTGCTGCTGTTACATCCCAATCATTGAATGTTCCAACTACACTAACACTTTGTGCATGCGGTGCCCATACTGCGAAAAATGTTCCCTTCTTACCGCCCTTTTTACAAGGATGTGCTCCGAGTTTTTTGTAGATATCGTAATGCGTTCCCTGTCCAAATACATATTGATCTGCCTCGGAAATAAATACTGTACTTTCTGCTACTGCCATTGTAACCTCCGTTCATACCCCTCAATGTTTTATTATTCTCATATTCATTCCTTACCTGTAGAAATCCTTCTCCTTTAATATAATCATGTCTTCATAATCATAGCGCTTTGCAACCAGAATATCGATAAATGCCGAAATCTTGGGCTTATTGGCATGTGCAATTGCTGCATCAACAATCTCCTCAATCTCTCTTGTGGATACATTATGCTCTCCAATCTGAAGCTCATTAATTCGCTGATGAAGTGCAAGCACTGCCCGTTCCTCATCAATTTTGTATTCCTTGCTATATGCATATTTTTTCGCATACTCTACCAATGCATTATCGCTCATAGGAAGAATATCGATTCTGGCATTAAAATATCCCGTCAACAATTCATATTCCGAGATTAACTTTTCCATTCCCTTCTTTGTATCGGTAAGAATAATGATCATACCATCCTGGGAATTTTCCAATACTCTGGTAATATTCTCCATCGTATCCTTGGTCATATCTGATGCCTTTTCCACAATCAGAGCACCATTGGTCAATTGTGAAAACATCGCTGTAATATCCTTGCGGTTCATTTTGGAACCACTGATTTTAGCAACTTTGGATGCAATAAAATTACCATCTATCATCTGAATTTCTTTTACGATGACCTTGGCAAGATCAATTACTCCATTGGCTGATTCTCCGGTTATAATAACATTATCTACATAAGATGCCATGCTGATCTGATCAATTGCTTCCAGAATCTGACGACGCATCTTCTTAGAATACAGGAAATCCGAAAATAGCTGTTGCTCATCATTGGAAAACTCCCGGTCCTCGTCATCCGGTGCCTGATCCACTTCGACACTTTCCTGAATCACTTCTACGCCAACTTTATCAGCTACAGCTTCTAATGCATCACCAATACTATCGATCTGTGCAGTATTCAGCGTTGAATCTTCATACTCTTCGCCTTCTGCGTAAGTTTCGTCGTCTTCGAACTCCGTACCTTCTGCGTAGGTTTCTTCGCCCTCAAACTCCGTACCTTCTGCGTAAGTTTCTTCGTCTTCGAAATCCGTACCCTCTGCGTAGGTTTCTTCGTCTTCGAATTCTGTGCCTTCTGCGTTGATATCTTCCTCATCTGTCGGTCCATCTACTGCATCTACGGAACCAGACATCGCGCTTATAACACCATCAACAGCATCTAAAGCCAGCCCTCCGGCTGCCGCTGTCGCAGCAATTGCCATTTCTTTCGCTGCCAGGTCTTCTCCTACACCGACTGCTGCCAAATCTGCTCCAATTTCTGCAGCTGCTGCCAGATCTTCTCCAACTTCTGTGGAATCTGCTTTGATTGCAGCATCTACCTCGTCCCAAATTGTAGGTCCCTTCGGCCCTGATGCATTCTCATCCAGAATATCCTCAACCTTACGAAACTCGATATCATCCATTTTATATTTTTCAGAAAATATCCTCTGTTCCTTTTCTAACTGCTCCAGAAGACCATTTCTATTCTTCTTACTATAATCAGCAAAAATTCTGCCCGTCTTCTCCATAATGGATTTACGCGCTTCTTCCTGTTGTTGTTTCTCTTTGTTATTTCTGATATTTTCCCATTCCTGCAGAACCTCTTCCAGATTCATCTGTCCGGTTATCTGCTTCTCGATAATATTATCCGTTGGAACGACTAGTGAAATCTGTCCATCCTGTCCTAAAGACAAAACATCATCAAATCCGCTGCTCTGTGTCTGTACCTCTGACACTTCCTTTGTTGGTACAGGACTTGGAACCGGAGTTGGCACGGGATTTGGAATCGGATTTGGAATCGGAGTTATCGGAATATTTCCAAGGAAGGAAAGGTCCGGATTGGCTCCGATAGGAACACGATCTAAAATGATGTCCCCTGTCTTATCCTCAAAGAAAACTTCTTTATCCTGATTCTCCTCTTCCTGAGACTCCTGAACATGCTCCGTTCCTTCTTCATATGAAGGTTCTTCGGCGTACTCTGCCGCTTCTTCATATGGAGGTTCTTCGACGTACTCTGTCTCTTCTTTATATGAAGACTCTTCGACATACTCTGCTTCATCTTCATATACAAGTTCTTCTTCTGGCATATCCTCTTCTAACGCAAGAATCTCTTCGTCGGAAATCATTTCTTCCTCAGCTAATTCTTCGCTCTCATAGTCATTGTTATAATCTCCATCGTCCATCAATGGCTCAACTAATTTATTCGTAATTCTTGAATTCTGTTCATCCGAGTTCTCTTCTTCGCCCATCAGCTCCCGCATGCTTTCTGCTAATGCCTTTTGAAGATTAATCGTATTGAATTTACTCATATCAATGGTCTTGACATGGAAATCTTCTTCACCAATCTCCGGCATAACACCCGGTTCCGGTTTCTCAGAGGTATATTCATCACTTTCATATGCCTCAATCTGATCAGCAATTTCATTTCTCGCATCATATACCTTTTGCTGTTCCGGCGTTAATCTGCAGTGAAGCATTTTCAACTCCATTGCTTTAATTACAAAGGGACCATCACCAAACCATGTGATTAAATCATTACAAGCCTCAACACATTTCGTCGCCAAACCGATGCGATGGTACAGATATGCCAGCTGATATGCCCATTCTTCTCTGTAATCCTTGCGGCTGAACTCCTCAAGAAGTTCAATCTTGTCCTCAAGGCTGGCATTTTCCTGCTCAAGCACTTTGTATTGTAATATATATATACCCGAATCATTGGGTGATAATTTCTTAAAAATTGCCAGAAACTGTAATGCATTAACAAGATCATTCATCTCCAGATACAGCTCGCACAGGCTATAAACACTGTTCTTGCTCTTTGGATTACGATCATATGCCAAAAGCATGATTTCTAATGCATCATCATATCTGCGGTTCAGCTGATACAAATCACTTATTTTTTGTAACATGCTGTAGCTTCGAACTTTTCTCCAGTCAATTCGATCTGCAATCTCTGCAGCCTCCGGAAATTGTTCGTTGGCAACCAGTGTCATAATCTCTTCCGAAAGAATTTTGTACTCCTGTTTATCCACGTGATTCACCTCATCTATTGTTTAAATATCCAGTGTCAGCATAGTTTCCCACTCTTTCCAAGTTTACCATAGTGACTAATCAATGTCAAAATAAACTCCCCCTGTAGTCTGCAATCATTCTACTGTAAATAAAAGGTCAGAAAGTCGTGCAAATTGCTCCAGAGTCAGTGCCTCTCCACGAATAGTCTCACTCAGCCCCATGTTATTTAATGCCTTTGTCACCTGTTCACGGTTCAAAAACAACGAGGGGTCATTACTCAGACCATTGGCAAGCGTCTTTCTTCTCTGGTTAAATGATGCACGTATTATTTGAAACATTTTCGCAGGATGATTCGCAACTACCGGCGGTGTTTGATACAGTGACAGTCGAATCACTGCACTGGCAACATTTGGTCTTGGCATGAAGCATTCCGGAGGCACAGTTACCACCACTTCCGGTCTGGCATAATACTGCACTGCCAGGGATAATGCACCATAATCCTTCGTTCCCGGCCCTACCTGCATTCTCTCTGCAACTTCCTTTTGCACCATAATTGTGATACTTTCTACAGGGACGTGTTTCTCTAACAATCCCATAATAATTGGTGTGGTTATATAATAAGGAAGATTAGCAACTACCTTGATTGGCCTTCCCTGATTGTATTCCTCTACAAGCGCATTTAGATCAACTTTCAAAATATCATTATTAATAATGTTAACATTATCGTAATCAGACAATGTATCTTCCAGTATCGGTATCAGATCTGTATCAATTTCTACAACTACCACATGTCCGGCCTGTTCTGCAAGGTATTGCGTCATTGTACCAATTCCCGGACCGATTTCAAGAACACAATCATCCTTCGTCAGTTGCGCAGAAGCAATAATCTTGTCAAGCATATTGGCATCAACTAAAAAATTCTGGCCAAATTTTTTACGGAATGTAAAATGATACCGGTTGATGATTTCTGCGGTTTTTGTCGGTGTACCCAAAAATGCCATGTTGTTACCTGACCTTTCTTAGTCTGTGATAATATGAAATAATTTATTCGCATTGTTCCATGTAATATTTTCTACTTCTTTTGGCTCGATTTTCTTAATAGCTGCAATCGTTGCCACAACTTCATTAAGATAGGAAGAACAGTTACGTGTTCCACGATGAGGAACCGGTGCCAAATATGGGCTGTCTGTCTCCAGTAGGATACGATCCATCGGAACATATTCTACCACTTCTTTTAATTTTTTGGCATTCTGAAATGTAACAACACCACCAATTCCAAAATAATATCCCATATTCAGATATTGTTTTGCTGTCTCAGCAGAATAAGAATAGCAGTGTACTACCCCTGTAACATTTTTTCTCGGTTGCAGAATATCCAAGGTATCCTCACAGGCCTCTCTGGAATGAATAATTACCGGAAGTTTCGTTTCCTCACAAAGATCCAGCTGCCAGCCAAACCACTGTTTCTGTAATTCCTTCTTAGAAGTCGGATAGTGATAATCCAATCCGATTTCTCCAATTGCAACTATTTTCTTATGACGACTTTGCAGCAATAACTCATCCAGAAATGACTGCTTCAGCTCTTCAATCTCGCTTGGATGTATGCCAACTGCCCCATAGAAATGTGGATAGCGATCCACAATCTGAATGGTGTCCTTAACAGATTGGGCGTCGGAACTGGCATTTAAGATTCGCTGTACTCCCTGCTTTTTCATTTCTTCTATTAAAATGTCTCTATCTTCATCATAAGCTGAATCATCATAATGTGCATGTGTATCAAATATCATGATTTTCCTCCCACAATCCTACCAAAATGCCCTAATGTTCAACATTTTTGTTCTTTCTTACTATCCTTTGAAAAAAAATCAAAAAAATACTTGCAAACAAAAAAACATTATACTATAATAACACTTGCGTGTAAATAAGCGCAGTGAGCACCGCTAGCTCAGTTGGTAGAGCACCTGACTCTTAATCAGGGTGTCCAGGGTTCGAACCCCTGGCGGTGCATAAAGGCATCTGTTTTGTAGGCTTTGACCTATGGGGCGGGTGTTTTTGTTTTATATTTAATGTGGGATTTTAATATATTGTAAAGGCAGTTATCATTTGATATACTATTTCAAATGACAGAAATTTACAAAATCTGAAGCATCGAAACAATGAAGGAGATACCAATGGACAAAAAAACAACGGAAATTTTTTATTACTGGGGAATGGTTTTTTGGCTGATCGCTTATCTGGCAGGAGACAAGAATACTTCTCTCCTACACAAGAACCAAGGACTCGTTATTGCACTGATTGCGTTTATTCCATCAGTTGGCACAATAATCTGGTTGATTTATGCAATTCTTGGAACAATAGCTGTAGCAAATAATGAGGAAAAGGAACTTCCTATCATCTCTGACATTAAACTAATAAAAGAATAAGATTATTAAGAGAGGGAATTTAATGAAGAAAAAAAATACTTCAACTTTTGAAAGAGTTCTTGGATTCATCGGGGGCTTTTTGATACTATCATTTTTAGGTGTTTTGGTTATTCTCATGGTAACTGACACTTCAGATTCTACGAGTTCTTCGCATGATATTGCAGAGGAGGAACCGCTTGAGGAGGAACCAAAGAGCGGTGAGGATACAACCATTACCCCTGCAGTTTCCACCGTTAGAAACCCTTTGGTTACTCCCGTTGGTAATGGGGAAGACAACGTAACAGTTATGATTTATATGAATGGATCTAATCTGGAATCTGATTATGGATTTGCAACTACCGATATAGCTGAAATGCTTTCTGCTGACCTTAGTGATCAGGTCAATGTTGTAATTCAGACCATGGGCACAAGAGAATGGTGGGATTATGACATCGCCAATGATCATGCACAGCGATATCATATTGAGAATAATGATCTGGCATTAGTGGATGACAGCCTCACACAGCTTAATTGTACAGATGCCTCCACACTTGCCAACTTCATCATCTGGTCGGAAAATAATTATCCGGCAGATCGTTATTTCCTGATATTCTGGAATCACGGAGGTGGCCCTGTTGGCGGATTTGGTTATGATGAATGGGGCAATTACAGTGATGCCTTAACTTTAGATGAAATCCAGACAGGCATTAAGACTAGTGGTGTATCCTTTGACTGTATTGGTATGGATTGCTGCATTATGTCTTCTATAGAGATTTGTTATGCCCTTTATGATTATTGCGATTATATGATACTTTCGGAGGATTTTGAATCCAGTCTGGGGTGGTCATATGAAGGATGGCTAAACGCACTTGCCGCTAATACTTCGATATCTACTGAAGATTTGGGTACAATTCTTATTGACGACATGGTTGAAGAAAATGATTATTATGGTTCCACAACATTGGCTTTGATTGATCAGCGTTATGTTCCTTCACTTTTCTCATTATGGAAGAATTTTGCTTATGCCAATGAAGAGAGCCTGCTATCCACTAATTTCAGCCGTGAAGTAGTTCGAAGCGAACGTGCTCTTCCTTCCAGAGAAACAGGCAGAAATGCTTCTGAACTTGAGGACTATTATATTACCGATATGTTGGCTTGTACAGCTTCCATCAGTTCACCACTTGCCAAACCTTTGGTTGCAGAACTGACCAAAGCAATCTGTTACTACAACTGTACAGAAGATAACCTTGGTCTAACCGGTCTTTCTGTTACGCTTCCTTATGGCGATAAAGAATACTACAATGATCTGAAACCAATCTTTATCAACTGCGGAATTGACAAGGATTATACTGCCTGGCTGAATTGCTTCATAGAAGCTGATGATGAGACCTATTATGATTATGAAGAATTTGATGATAGTTGGGAAGGCTGGGAGAATTTCTCCTACTAGAACAGAACAATATTAATTATGTGTATTTTCCTATAAAAAAAAAGTGGTTCCATAAGGGACCACTTTTTTATATGGATGTAATTATTTTATCTTTTAATTAGCACTTTTAACATTGATAAATGGTTGAATTGCTCCGGCTACCTGTGATGCAGGCATAGTCTGCAGACCAATCTTACCGGGTCCTGTGACAATGGTATTGGTCAATCCATCTCCACTAAACAATAGATTCTTAACACCCTTCTGGATTACTACATCAACACTACAGGTTGCACTCATTGTTGCAAGATATCCCTGATCAATAATCATTTGCTGTCCCTGTGCAAGTTCATATTCTATAATACTTCCGTCAATCTCGAGAAATGCCATTCCATTACCGGATACTCTCTGCATAATAAAGCCTTCTCCACCAAGTAAACCAGCCCCAAGATTCTTCTGGAAAAATGTAGAAAGTTGAACACCATCCGTTGAAGCAAGAAATGCAGATTTCTGACACACAATATCATTCCCTGGTGTAATGGGTACAGCCATAATGGTTCCTGGAAAACTGGATGAAAATGCAACCATCCCAGGTCCTCCCTGTGCAGTAAAGATATTTTGAAAAATGCCTTCTCCCGTTAAAGCTCTTCCAATTAACTTACCTAGTCCATTGGCAGCACCGGTCGCATTGGTCGATGTCTCCATGTGCATATTCGGTGACATCCAGCTCATTCCACCATTCTCTGAAATCATCTTCTCTCCTGCCTCTAACTGGCAGATTACAACTGGAAGCGTACCTCCTTTAATCTCGTAATTCATCCCTTGTCTCCTTTCAATTTTTGATAAGTTTTAATACATTTTACTAATTCTTCATACGAATTACTACATCGTACAAAATATTCACTGGGCACTTCATAGTTCATTCCCTGCCGTCTCGCATAGTACTCATCGAAATGTGTAATCTTCCAGGAATCGATTGCTCTATTTCTCGATAACAATTGCTGATATTCCTGCTCCTTTGGAATCTCAATCCACAGAATCAAAGGACAACACCCTATTTCTTCTGCCATATGAGAATACCATTCCTTTTTTGTAATATATTGATCAAATGGTGTATCAATGATAACGCTGTGTCCGGAATCCAGTACACAATGTGCTGCATTGTAGAGCATCTGATGCGTGAGGCTTCGAACCACTGTTGTATGCAGGATACTCTCGCGGTCCTCTGGTGCAATTCCCAGAATCTCATGAAGCCTGGAAGTCACATCCTTGGTCAGATCGTCCTTATTCAGAAGAACATATCCTGTGTCTTTTTGCAATTGTTTTGCCAGTGTAGTCTTTCCTACTCCCGGCCAGCCAGCGATAATAATAACTTTAGTATTCACACTA
>Ga0116143_10001878_pt1 | contig 24128 bp, 18 predicted proteins | sample AD_UKC034_MetaG_FD_89745 | JGI IMG/M metagenome (GOLD analysis project Ga0116143, IMG submission 89745) | Active sludge microbial communities of municipal wastewater-treating anaerobic digesters from USA - AD_UKC034_MetaG | ecosystem: Engineered > Bioreactor > Anaerobic > Digestate | place: USA...
TCATTTTTTTGACGGCCAACCGGATGATCTTTTTTGCATGCCGCAACAATAGTTCACAGTAAGATATAAATTGATTATACAACTGGTTTTGATAGTGAAAAGTGGTTTTTTCACATTCTGACGTTTTCGGGCTTGGCGTAGTGGCGGATTTCTACCACAAATGTTAATACGAAGCACACACTTCAAATATAGCTCAAATGTTCATACGAAGCACGTCACCCGCCATTACGCCAAGCCGCTGTTAGGCAACGTGTTCTTTTCTTTCATTTTCAATTTTTGCCATCAAAACAACCAACGAATACTCGGTACAGGGAAAAAACCTTGCTGGTAAGTAGTTTCCACCTCTCCTGTGATAGGATTAAATTGTTCTTGAAAAACATTTTTTTGATTGGTAATATTAGTCAAATCTAATGAAAACTCGAATGTGCTTTTAGTTTTATTTAAGCGGTAGAAAAAACGGACATCCGTCCTAAAAAACGCATCTTGTAAATTGCTAAACGCTTTGTCGGTCTGATAAATAGTTTCAAATGACTGCATAGAAGCAGCTACATCTACGGGTGTCAACCACCTTCCGCCAACTAAGACCAATTTTCCATTTATCCCGAATACATTTCCCTTTTTCAACTCGAATTCCTTTCCACCGAGTAGATTAACAACGTAACGATTATTAAAGGCAGTATTTCGCCATATATTGTCGCTTCCTTTGTACTTACTTTGGAAAATGGACGTGTTCGCAAGGACATAATAACCGTCTTGAAAACGGTGTTCAAGCGTGACTTCAACTCCATAGTTTTCGCCTTCTCCCTGATTGACCAAATTAACCGCATCGCTCACATTAAAGTCATTTCCTAAATTTAAAGTAGAAAATGAACTTGGCTGTCTGGTAACACCTGCGTTATTTATTTTTTGATAGTACGCCTCGATGCTGTACTGCCATTTTGGTGAGAAGGTATGACGAAGTGCCAAAACATAATGGTTACTTGTTGTAAAATCTAAATTTTGATTGGTTAGTGCTCCGTTATCATCTCTGTTAAAGTAAATGTTTAGCGGTAAAGTTTGATTGTGAATACCATATGCCGCTGCCAACTGAATGTTATCTGAAAGTTTGTATTGAAGCGTTAGTCGAGGTTCGACTACTTGCGATTGGTTTAAACTAAAATTTTGATAGTGAAAGCCACCAACGGCAGTCAATCTATTCGATAAACGATATTGTCCCTGAATGTATCCTTGTGAAAGAAGGACATTTTCGTCCGTACTTATAAGTTGGAATGAAGGAGAGACATTCAAAAAAGTACGAGAAAGTTTAAGTTGGTTAAAATCAAGTATGGTACCGACTTTCAGGAAAAACTTTGGAGAAAACTTGTGACGTATTTGTAAATGAGCCGCATGTTTTAGAGTGGTAAAATTGCTACGTTCATTTGGAAATGCTGACGCATCGACTAAACTAACCGAATCCACCTCGGCAATATCATCCGTAGCACTGATGCCATAAGATAATCTGGCAAGTGTCTTTGAACTGAGACGGTGTTCATACTTGGCAATAACGTTTCCCGCAACGTATTTAGAAGTTAAGTTGCTACTTTGGTTTGCGAATGGATTCGCTGGTCCGTTGGTGTCTTGAATATCTTTTAATTCGTTTACGAAAGCTAAACTACTGTAACCACCTATTCCTGTGACAGACAATTTTCCTTTTTTACCAATATTTTGGGTCACTTTAAAATTTAAATCGTGGTACCTAAAATCAAAATCTAAGCCTAATAACGAAAAATCAACAAATCTATAATTGGCAATATATGCACCCGTTTTCTTCTTGCTCAAAGGTCCCTCTGAACCCAATTCAAGACCATTGAAACTGACTTGTGCCATGTGTTCGTGACTATCTGGATTTCCGTTCCTAAATTCAAGGTCGAAAACTCCCGATAGAGCATTACCATATTCAGGAAGAAAAGCACCTGTGAAAAAATCGGACTTTCCAATCACATTTGTATTAAGCATCGTAATCGGACCGCCTGTGGTAGCAAGTCCTCCAAAATGGTTAGGGTTAGGAATATCAATCCCGTCTAATCGCCAAAGTAATCCCGTTGGAGCATTTCCACGTATAATAATGTCGTTTCTTGAATCTTCCGCTCCAACAACTCCTGCAAAGTTGGCAGCCATTCTTGAAGGGTCGCCAATGGATCCTGCAAATTTTCTGGTATCTTCTGGGTTAAAAGGCCGTGAACTCAAAACAGCCATTTCGTTATTTGTGACTGTTTTATCTTCTTTTCGACTGTAAACGACCACTACTTCGTTTAAACTAACCGCACTTTCTTGAAGCTGTATATTTTGAACTAATTCTTTGCCTGAGAGTAGTTCAATATTGGGAATAATCAATGGTTCGTACCCAATGTAGCGTATTTGCAGGGTTATCCTGCCTACGGGCACATTTTCGATAAGATACTTGCCGTCTATATCTGTTACACCACCTAAATTAGCGGTACTGTCAATGACTACTACCGTTGCTCCAATCAATGGTTCGGTGGTAAATTGGTCGGTTACGATGCCCCTAATGCTTTGCGTTTGCTGCCCGTATGAAATCTGGCAGAAAATACAGACGCTTAAAGCCGAAAGAAAAAATTTAACTTGTCGTGTCATATTATGATAATTTTTTACAAAATTACTGACACGATTTCTCAAATTAGTTAACCTCGGTTACTTTCCAAGTTCGACTACTTATTTGATTGTATTCTTCTCCTCAATCTGCTTAAACTTTGTTTCTCAACCCCAAAATAGGTTGCAAGAATTTTGAGTGGAACTCTTTGAAAATATTCAGGATGTTCTTTCATTAGTTTCATGTACCTTTCTTCAAGTGTCATCTCCATGATTTCGGCATTTTGTTGCTGTAGTTTAAACGTAATTCTTTTAACCAATCGATTGAAGAAATAATCTATAAATGGAATCGACTGTGATGCGCCTTTGAATTTTTCATAAGTGACTATCCATATCCTGCCACCTTCAATAACCTCTATATTTCGGGTTGAAGGTTGCTGTTCTATGAAACTCTCTAAATCCGAAACCCACTCTCCTTCCATTGCTATCTGATATGTTCTTTCCGCACCTGAGTCAGTAAAAGAATATTGCCTCAATACTCCTTTTTCTATATAAATTGCTATTCTACATATTTTCCCACTTTGATGTAGTATTTCTCCATTCTCTGTTTGAACCAACTCGAAAAACCGGCTTAAAACCACATTCCTCGGTATTTTGATACCAATAGGAATCTTTGCTTTTATATTTTCAAAGAAATTTATTAGGTTCATTTTTTTTATTTCATGTTGCCTAACGTTAGGGCTTGCTGCTGTGCTGGGATTTTATAACGTCCAGCCCGGAGCCGCTGCTGATTGAAAAACTGATGATGAAGATAACAACAAAAGATGATAGAATTCCGTCGGCTGGATATTGGCTGATAGCGATATGAAGATGAGAATATATTCGTCAGCCAGCATAGCAGCAAGCAACTATGTAAAAGCGGTAACTTAAGTTTCTATTAATTAACCGTGCAGTACAGTATCTAACTATCTGCAATAAAAAGTTGGTTATGCAAACTCAAATTACCGCCATCCCTAAGTTATACATAGGTATGGACATCCACAAAAAAAGCTGGTCGGTACATTTTCGTACTGATTTATTTGATCACCGGGGTTACACGATGCCGGCGGAAGCGGGTCAGCTGGCGGCTTATGTGGCAGCAAATTTTCCGGAGCATGAAGTACAACTAACCTATGAATCTGGCTGCTGCGGATTTTCTGCGGCCCGTTATTTTAAAGAACTAGGGTGGCATACGGTGGTTGTAAATGCTGCCGATATACCTAAGATGAACAAACAGAATTACCAGAAGACTGACCGGATAGATTGCCGCAACCTGAGCAAGCAATTACAGGCAGGCCAGCTGCGGGCCATCTACATACCGACCGAAAGCCAGGATCACCTGCGAAGCCTGGTCCGTCAGCGCAATAGTATTGTAAGGCAACTGCGGCAGGTAAAGTTGCAGATAAAGGGGATGCTGCTGTACCTGGGTATAAAGATCCCTGTTCAGTACGACAATCCCAACTGGAGCAAAGAATTTCAGCAGTGGTTAAAAGATATAGCCTGGACAAACAGCACAGCTACATATAGTATGCACAGCAAGCTGCGGATATTACAGGTATTGCATACCGAATACCTGACAGCAGCCAACCAACTTCGCAGTTATTGCCGCAAGCATCATAACAAAGATTATTATTTGTTAAAAAGTATACCGGGTATAGGAGGCTACCTGGCGGCGGCCCTGCTGGGAGAGCTGGGCGACATCCGTCGTTTTGAAAACGAAAAGCAATTCAGTTCTTATATCGGAATGATACCGGCGATGCGCAACAGCGGCAGCAGCGAGAGTACATTGGGCATCACACCAAGAAGTAAATCTTTGGTGCGTAGCTACCTGATAGAAGCCTCCTGGGTAACGATACGCAGAGACCCGGAGATGCAGGCCTACTATCGTAAGCATTTTGGCAAGAATGTAAAGAATGTGATAGTGAAAGTGGCGCATAAGCTGGTGAAGCGGATATTGTCAGTAATAAAACAAGAAAGACCGTATAGGGTCAATTATATACATCAGACACAAGCATCTTTAAAACTCGATTGATTTTCAGGTATGAGCAGACTACAAAACATGGGTGGTGAAGCAGCAGCCATGCTACTGTCACATCGCAAAGCCGGTAGCTGCTCATTATTACACTTTATAAGCAAACAGTTGCCGGCAGAGTGCATTGCAAAATGAACTACTGCAAATAGGAGCCTGAGTTTAAAGTAAGTGTTTGAAGAAAAAGGGAACCGCTGTGTTGTTGAATGATTGTATCAGCAGTGGTACATATCCGGGCTGAATCAAGTACAATCATTCAACCCCACAGCGTACTAAAAAAGGAAAGTTATGTAGTACCATTAATAAACATATAACCCCATTGATGTAAGGTTGGGGCCGTTCAAACCGCTTTACATAGGAACTCCATGTTATGCGTTCGCCCTTCGTCTTGGTGATTTGAATTGAAAGTATGTGTCCACCGAAGTAGGGTGTGTCCCCGAAGCGTTGGCACAAGGCAGGCTCTTTTGCAAGGTTAGCTTTTGTGTGTCGGCTTTGTGTGCCTTGCAAATGTGCCTGATTTGGTGCGTTGGTTTACCTTGGCCCCATAAAACGGTCACCATTAAAATGTATCATGTGCTCAGGAAAATCTACAACCCAAACTTCTGTCTCCCATGCAATGTTTGTCGAATGTTTTTTAAATTCTGCAAAGTCAGGAAATGCTGAAACATAAACTTTACCTGCTTTGCAGTCTTTGAGTAATTCTTCCAGTTCAACAATTCGTTTTGGAGAAACAGGCCCATGAGAAGTAACGGCTTCAATCAAGTAAAGCCAATTTTTCTTTCTGTCATATAGTACTACGTCCGGTAACTTACTATGTTCTGTAATTGGGATGCCTATTTCTTTTAAAACATTCTTGTCAACATAAAGGTCTTTGTTTGCTGTGTCGCCCAAATAAAGAACTTCGCTGCCATTTGCGAAACGTGCAGCAAAATCTTGAACGATTGCAGCTTGTACAACATTATGTTTGCCTGCAGAAAGTTTAAGTGTTTTTCCGTTACTTAATTTTACTGGGATTAAATTTTGTTTTCTCTCTTTTAAATATCGTCTCGAAAGTTCACCAACTTCGGACTTAAATCTTTCCGAAGCTTCTTTCCATGCTTTAGTTCCAAAGGTTTTAATAGTTTCAAGTGCTTCGCTTGTGATTGCATAGTGTGCATTTGGGCTATTAACGGGCAGAGTAGGGTTGTCAGGATTGTAGTTAGCTATTCTTGCTTGAACGAATTGATGCAATACTTGACGGCGAAATGTTTCTCTTGTATTTGGAGCATATTCTTTTTTGTAAACATCCTTGCAGAACGCCATAATGCCTTTTGAAACTTTCAAACTTGCTTTAGTGGCTTTGCTCCAATTTCCACGGGGCTTAATATCACAAAGGGCAAGCAATGTGTAAGCTGAAATTTCATTTTGTTGTGCTGCTGGCAACCCTAATTCTTTAAGGATTTCTTTTGCTTCGTCAATTTTGCTCATAAGTGAATATGTGTTCTATATCAAAGTAGTTGTTTATGATTTCATCAACTCTTGATTGTGAAAAGTCGTTTAGTAATATTATCTGATTGCCAATTTGTTTGATGTCCTCTAATGGTGGCAAAGGCATTTCCCTTAATTCGGTTGCACTCACATTTATATTTCCATTGAAGGTTCTGAAATATGTGTCAAAGAGATTGCTGTTTAACAAAGCAGCAAGACCTAATATTTCATTTCTTTCAAGATGCCCTTTAGGTCTGTAAATGTAATTGAGATGATTTTCAACACCAATATATTCTGCTTGGGTAATGTCAACAAAATAAGGAGTTGCAACCAACCTGCTTTTGTCATCCTTTGCACTAAAGCGGCGAAGGAAAACATAATTCTTATTTGGAAGCAAAAGCGATTTGGTTTCTTCGCAAAGTTGAATGTATTGAGGTTTATTCCTTTTTGTAACAGGCCATTCAAATTGCATTTTGGCTGTGTTGATAAGCTGATAAAGCGGAACTAAAAAAACTTTTCCATTTTGGTATTGCTCAAACAAGTATTGAGTTGCTCTGAATGAAACAACTGGCCCTGTTGAAATTTGAATATCGTATTGACGTAAACTACCTGCCCATGATTTAAACAGTTTGATTACTTTATCGTCTGTTTCATTTGTTGGAAGGTGAATAATTTTCTCTTTTGACTTTAAGTCAATCAATTCATCGGTTTTATAAATCTTTTCAGTAAAATTTTCGATGTCCCGTATGCCGTTAGAATGGGTTACAAGTATTGAAGGCAGATGTCCGTTTAATTGTTGCTTTTTCCCTTTCAGTATTAATGTTTCTTGTAAAACACTATCGCGGTCAAATGTGTCAGTTCTTGAACCGAACAAATGAATATGTTCTATTTCAATTTCCTGAAAGAAAGCTTCACGAAAAGCTCTGAAATAATTACCTGATGCAAAACTTCTTGGTGTAATAAATATGATTTCACCGCCTTCTTTTAAAAGCTTTGTTGCAACCATCATAAAGATTGAGTAAATATTTGGTTGCCCCCAAACAATAGATTTTGCTACAGTTGCCCGTTTATCGTCTTTTGGTATTTTGAAATATGGCGGATTTGAAATTACAATATCGTAAATGGCATTTGGGGGTTCAGAAAAAAGTGTCGCAGATACTTGAAAGCAATCTTTGTTTTCAAGTACAAAATCATTTGTGTCAAGTGTTGCTTTAAACTTGATTTTATATTTCTTTAGCCATTTGCTTAAATAGTCAAGTGTCGCCTGTGTATATGGCACAATATCTTGGTCGGTCTCGTAAACTACAAGTTCGATTTCTTTTAAGATGTCATTCCGTTTTGCAAGTGTCTCAATAAGTGAACTTGAAAGAATGACTGTACCACAGCCTGGGTCAAGTATTTTTAATTTTTCTTTTGTTTGCTTGGTGAGTCCTGCCATGAAGTGAGCAATTTCTGTCGGAGTGAAAAACTGCCCATTTTCCTTCTTGTGCTGTGTCGTAACAGTTTTAGCATAAAGCTGTCCAACCCTGTCTGCAAAGTGGCTGGGTAACTCATTTGTGAGTGCTTTTATGTCTATCGCTGCTGTCATACCAACAAATTTAGTAAAAGTATTGCTGTTTTAAGTGATTTCGATTTATTGGCTGGTTGCTGTGGGTTAGCAAAATTTTAGCTCTTTTGCAAGGTTGGCTTTGTGTCTGGGTTTTGTGTGCCTTGCAAATGTGCTAAAATGTGCGAAGGCTTGTTGAGGTGTTCCCTGTCTAACCCCAATGAAGAACGTACTGCTGAATAGGGTGACGCATAACGAGCAGGTATTTGCGAAGGCTGGGGAATAGACTTCCGCCTGGCTACCTGAAGCTAAATTTATAATTAAAAGTTGATGATTTGCACATAGCTAAATAGTTATTCGTCTGCCCGATATGAAGCCAAATTGAAAAACTAAAAGTTGAAACACGGCTTACGTCTGCCCAGCTTTTGCAAATACCAATGTTGGCTGCACACCCTTCTACGTGTCGCCAAGTTTGCTGTGTTTTTTTCTGTTGCAAGTTTCGCATAATAATTGAACATTTCTATACGTTGATGAACCGCCTTTGACTACCGGAATTATGTGGTCAAACTCTAATTTTTCATTTTTGCCGCAGTCAACGCATTTGCCGCCGTCCCTGTTCCAAACTTTGTCCTTTACATGCTGTGGTATAGCTTCTCTTTTTTTACTTTCCTTGCTTAATTTGTTATCTGATTCAGGATGGAAGAATGTATAAATTGGAGTTTTCCTTTGGTCGTAGTTTGCATAAGTGTGTTTCCATTTCTCCCAAAGGTCGGAACGACTTTCAACTCTTCCCATGTCATCCTTGCCACCTTTTAAAATAATGAACTCCCAGTCTTTGTCTAAAAAGTAAGCGTCAATAAATTCAAAACAATACCTTTCGTTTATTCCCCAATCTTCCAAGTGTTCATAACCAAAAGGCGATTTTAAAAATTCTGGTGGTTCTGCTTTATAAAATTTGAGGCATTGGTCTAAGTATTTTTTTCTGCACTTATCTTCTTCGTCAAAAATTGTTTCATCGTTTTCGTCAAACAATTTTTGATTTAGTAATTGAAAGTTGGGAAGTAAAAAATCTTTATAGTATGTGTCTACCAATTTTAGAATTTCTTCAAAGAGTGGCTTATATAACTGTTTCTCTAAAATGTGGCGTTTGTCAGGAACGAAATAATATAAACTTGCAAGCCAAAAAGTAATTTGTCTTTCAATTACAGTATATTCTGTGTTTTTAAAATAGTGATACAATTTTGGTTCAACGGCAATAGCAAAGTTGTGATAATTTTTGAAGTCAAAAATTGCATGATTAATTAAGTCATGAAACTTTTTTAAATTACTGTACTCGTCTAATGAGCATATGTAAAAACTTATGTAGTTATAGTTTACAGAAGTTCTTATCTCTTTTACATGAGAAACCCTTTCAAGAAAAGTGTCTCTCGTAAGTTTTGCCTTTTTATGAATTTCTGGGTCAATAATTACAACGTGTCCTGAAATGTCTTTGTTTTTTTCTAAGTACATAGAGTCTCAATTAGGGTTGCTGCCAACGGTTAGGTATTGCCGAAGTGCAGGAAATAGAATTCCGTCCGCCCCGGCTAACCGCTGCTGAGTAAAGATAAAAAAGATGACGATATGCACATAGCTAAATAGATAAGGTCAAGCTGGATATAAAGCCAAATTGAAAAACAAAAGTTGAAACACGGCTTCCGTCAGCCTGCATTTTGGCAATACCCATGTTGTACGTTCGTGCTTCTCCTCGGACTGTGTCAGCCTGAATTGTAGGATGTGTCCCGTGTGTGGGAAAGCAAGCTCTTTTGCAAGGTTAGCTTTGTGATAAGGTTTTGTGTGCCTTGCAAATGTGCTTGTTTAGCGTAGGCATTATATGCATTTCGCTATAAAATTTGATTAAACGAAATGGGTCTACCATTGTCGCCTGCATAGTGCTCAATTATTATTTTGCTCTTGTCCCAATTTTTGAGAAAGTCAGCTCTTGGTGTGCAAATAAAGTTGTAGCCCTTCGGGAAAATTGAATAGTTGATTTGGAGTTTTACGATAGTCATGCTGAACGCAATTTGCTCAATGTAGAATTTCCACTTGTCCATTTTAAACTTTGCATAAAGGTCTGAAAATGTTCTTTTATATTCCAAGTAAAAATCTTTCTGTAATTCTTTTTTAAGAAAGAAAACACCTGAATTAAAAACAGGAAACTGTTTTTTCCTGTCGTGGAAATAATATTCAAATGCTGGTGAATCATAAAGTTCAATGTCTGCAAAGTCAAGCTGGAGAAAGTCCGAAACTTTTTTGTAGTCTTCAACTTCAATATTCTTCATAGCATCATACGCTACTAACATTTCGCTGCCCGTTTCAAGATTGACTGGTTTGTGAATTAGAGTATCGCAATCAAGAAATAAAATGTCTTTGTTTGCTTTATATAAATCACCCACCAAAATTTTATTTGAAAGAGGAAATTCGGGTTCAATTACATTTTTTGTTTGTTGAACTTGAACATCTAATTCTCGCAAATTATTCAATGTAATTTCAGATAAACTTTTAGTGTGAAAAAAATAAACTTCTACAATCTTACTCCAATTTTTACGGAGTGAGTTTACTGACAGGAGTAATTGCTCAATCAAATCAAGCCCACACTTCTTTTTCCTAAAGTCGGTTTCGTCACCAAAGTAAACTACTGCAATTTTGCTATCGTCCATCTGAAATATATTTGATGAATTTTTCTACCATCACATTTGGCAGAAATTTTCTGACTTTCATTTTGGATTCTTCCGAACAACTTTCCCAAAATTCTTTTTCAGTCAGAAGTTTTTTAATAAGTCGTATTGCTCCTTGTTTATTGTCAAACAATAAACAGGCTGGAACGAATTCGGGAAAGGTCGCAAGGTTTGGAGCAACAACTGGAATGCCCATTCCTAAACAGTCAACTGAACCCATTGACCAATTTGCATTAATCCGATATGGTGCAATACCAATGTTGGCACTCAAAACTATTTTGTGTTTATATGCTTGTCGGTTATCTCCGTCAATCTTAAAAACAACATTCTTGTATTTGGTTAGTTGCATCTTGTATTCATCAACTGTTTTTTCAAGCCGTTTGCGGTCTGCATTTCTTTTTGAAAAGAAATCAGTAATGATGAACTTGATGTTTTCATTTTGTAAATCTTCTATCAACTGAATTAAAAATTCAGTTCCATATTGCTTATATAATCTGTGATTGTAAAGCACCTGCTTAGTTTTAGAGAAGTTTCTTTTTTCTTCAGTAATAAAGTATGGGTCTGTCGGACAAGGCAGAACAAGAATCTTCTTTTTGTCAAGTTTGATGCTGAACTTCTTTGCCGCCTGAATGAGTAATTCTTTTGAGAAGTTGCTTGTAACAAAGAAGTAGTCAGCTTGCTCATACGCATTGAAGATTTGAAACAAAATCACTTTAGCCAAATTGTTGTGGTTAAGCGAAGTGTCCCAAACAATTTTATTTAGATTAACTTCCATTACTGGTAAATAATGACAGTAAGTAGCAATTTTTGCTTTGTTGCCAGTGGTAACAAGTAATGCTCTGTAATTACTTGTCAATTCAACTTGATTTACAAAAATCAAATCGGGTTTTTCTTTTTGTAGTAGTTTTTTGTGAAAATCCCAATCAAACCTAAAGCGAACATCATACTTGCTGCTACCAGGTTCATAAAAAGTATTCCTGATGCTAGGAACATCAAATTTAATTGGTGAAGCAATTGTGCATTTGAAACCATGTTTAACCAATTCACCGAAAAACAATCGGTTGAAGATAACTCCTGAATCAGCACCAGCTTTTTCTTTGTTGCTTAAATTTAATATGGATAAAACTTTCATAATTTTTTTACGATGGCTAACCCTGGATAAACAGGTAATCTAAAAACTTCAAACTTGTTACTATCTAAATTACATAGGGCTTGATAGCCGCCTGTTTCTGAATCAAAATCTTTTAGTGTTGGGTCAACATCATGAGCAATGATGATTGCATCTTTTTTTAGAATTTTATGATACTCATTAAAGTCGTGCAAAATTCCATCGTAGCTGTGGTCTCCGTCAATGTAAAGTAAATCAACTTCTGAAAGACAATTTTTATCTTTTAGATACTCTTGTGAGGTTAGTTTGTAATGTTGAATAAAGTCAGCTACTTCAAACTTCTTCCAGTGGTCTTTAACTTTCTCAGCATCATCCCAAAAACCGATGCCATACCAATGACTTTTATCACCTTTGTCATTTGAATAAGAAGGGTCAATGAAGTGCAGAATTGGTTTTTTGTTTGGAGATTGTAACTCTGTGTCGTAACAGTTTACTTTATTAATTGTATGTCCTTCGTTATCTTTTAAAGCCAATGCAAAACATATAACTGAAAACCCCGCCTTTGAGCCAATGACAATAGTTTTCTGTGGTCTTATTGTTCTTGTGATGGAATAAAACAAAAAGCCAAAGCCCAAATTTTGAGTTTCTTTACAGGTTGCTTGATAACTCGGTAGAGTTTCATCAAGTAACTTTTTTATTATCTCATTACTTAAAGAAAACATTTAGTTATCTGGCTTAAATATTTTTGAAAAATAGTCGGCATTAATATTTTTCACAAAATCATCAGGATATTTTTGTTTGATTTCTTCTGAACTGTATTTGTCAATCACTTTTATTTTTGTTTCTCCCGAAGGGGAAACAAAAAATGGAAACGCATATCTGTGTTTGAGTTTAACCGAATCATAAGTTTCTACTGTATGCAAACATGCTTTTATTTTTTCACCGAACATTCTTTCTAAAAGTTTACCAGTCTGAATTAGAAACTCGTTTGGTTTTAATGAAACTGGAATCCAGTTTCCATTTATTTCAACTTCTAAACCTTCTTCGTTTGAAGCTGGGATAACTGTTATTAAGGTCATGTCAACATGCTTGCTTTGCCTTCTTGCCTCTGGATGAAATGTATTGTCATGTGGTAAGTAGTGAATAAAATGTATTCCTCCGTTTTCTCTGTTTAGAATACTCAAAAAAGTGTCACTACTTTCTCCAATTCCAAAACTTAAATACTGAAAAAACTCTGACACCATATCAAAAATCCTATTTTGATAGTTGAGTAAGAAAATCCAATCTTCTTTCATTTCAGTTGGGAAATTAATTGGAGCTAACAGATTAATGTCCCAAGTTTCAAGAGTGTTTTTAATTCCCGTGTCCAATGCTTTTGACCTTCCGTAAGGACTGAACCCGGGTTGAAGTGGTTCTGCTGAAGCAAACTTTAGTTTGTCTTCGGTAGGTCTTTCAAATAGTTTTTTCAGAATTGTAATTACTCGTTCATTGTCATTTGCAGTCAAACTTGAAGTTGTGAGAATACAGCAAGAACTATTAGTCAAATCATTAACTATTCTTTTGGCAAGGATTTCTCTTGCCTTGCTATCATCGTTATTGAAATTTTTTATTTCAATTCTTGAAATCATTCTCTAAAATATTTTTTACTGTTAAAGATAGTTCGGCTACATCAGCTACAACAATACTTGGGTTCTGTCTTTGCAAATTCTCAATAGGGAAGTATCCGTAAGCAACAGCAATTGAATTTATTTCAATTGCGTTGCAGATTTTTATGTCTGCTTCGCTATCGCAAACATAAAATGTATTTTTAGGGCTTGCGTTCCGCTTTTCAAAAAGCAGATGAAACATTTCAGATTTTGGTTTGCCCAAATCTTTTGAAAAAATTAGTTCGCTATTCAGAAAACTATTGCCTAACTCACGACTTAGTAGTTTTTCAACGGATACTTTAAGATTTGTCGTGAGAACCGAAACTTGCGAGTTTGGAATAATCGTTAGCAAATTACTAATACCTTCAAACATTTTTAATCGGTCACTGTTTTCAAAGGAAAATTTTGTCTGTTCCTCATAAAAAAATTTTGTTTCGTTTGGTGTTAGCCATCTATAAAGACATGAATCGGGGTCGCCTGAAAAGATGCTTGCATATTCTTCTTTACTTTTTATTGCAGGTAGAATAGGGAAATACAGTTCTCTAATTACAGAGTAACTTTCCATTGACAAGTTTTGTGAATCACACAAAACACCATCAAAGTCAAAAACGATATGAGAGTTTGTGTGTTTCAGACTTTTTTTCTGTCTATGTCTTCATATTGAATTTTTCCGTAAAAATTTTCAGGTCTTAATTCTCCTGTGAAGCCGTCCTTGATGTTTTTAATTAACGCATATTTCGTGATTAACTTTTTTGATTCTTCTGTTTGAGCAATTTCCCATTGGCTACCAAGTCGTGAAAGTGAGTTAAAGAAAATAAGTGCTTGTTCGTGATTGGAAATCTGTCCACGCAACATTTTTACATACTTGTATTTCTCCTCAAAAGAATACAAATCGTCTGGAAGATTATTTACAAAAGTTACTGTATGATAAAGATGACGGAAGTAATGACCTAATCTTGATTGATGTCCGTCAAATGGAAGATACTTGTATGCTTTACTGTGGTCAGTTTTAGCCGTTTCATTGTTTGCCCTTATCTCTTTGTAAATGGCTCTTACCTCATCAAGAATTTTAGTTGCTTTCGCTTCACTACAGTAGTCGTTCTTAAATGTTGTTAGCAAATAGTTATCTGTCATATTACTTGTTCCAAAATAGACAATCAGAAATGCCATGTCAATTTGTGCTGCTTTTTTTTCTCTATCAAAATCCTCACGATAATCAGTTGTAGTAGCTAAGTGCTTTTGAACTATCTCCAGAGCTTGTAAAACCTCATTGCGAATCATTATAAAAAGGTTTCTTCCTTCATAACCTTTTCCACTTACTTCATTCACATTCTCTCTGTAAAGTCGGATAAACTCAAAGATTCTCTGTTCAACCTCGTTCTGTTTGATGTATTTCTGTTGTTCGTTAATAGTTTGTATGATTAAGTAAATACTTGCGATTGTCAAAGCTGCGGTTGCCAAACCGCCAACTAATGTTCCGTAGTCCGCAAGCAATGAGGTGTCAACAGGTGAACTACTGTTTATAGAAGATAATCTATTAACTAGGAACAGTCCTATTGTAAGTAAGGCGAAAGCACTTGTACAATAAATAATAATCCGGCTTATTTTTCTATAGTCACGATTCATTTCAAGGGTTTAATTAATTTTTCTTCAATCCGATTCAAACTAAAATTTAGACCTTGTGTTGCCTCTGCAAAGGAACTGTCGGAGTTTTCAAATGATGCAAACACTAAAATTTGCTGCTGCTGAAACTGCGAAAGTTCTGTAAGAAACGATTTGAAATTTCCAATTGCCATGTCTTGCTGCTTTGGTTCATCAAAGATTAGCAGCATTGGATGGTTCGTTTGATATGTAACTGCTGTTTTAAAAATTGCAGTGTAGTAAGACCACAAACAACGAATGAAATCACTTGCTGATGAATCAAACTTAATGTTATAAAATAGTTGCTCACCAACCATTTTTTGTGCAACTGGCAAATAGTTGTCGGTTGAAATTTTGATTGCCTCAAACGGCTTGCTCTGGTAATTGAATTTGCGAAGCAAAGCGATAAAGGTTTCTTGAAGTGATGCAAGTTTTTTTCTGTCCTCTGGTGAAAAAAAATCTTTCGGCAAATCCTTTTCTCTTGAAAGAATTCTATCTAACTCCTTTGAAAGTGCTTTGAGTTCTTCAATCAGTTGTGCAAATTCATCAATCACTCTGCTATAAAACTCAACTTTCTTTTGCAAGTTCAAACGCTTTTCAATTTCTAAAACAGAAGGCAATCTTTCATCTTGCACCAATTCTTTTTTTGTATCTCGGATTTGTTGTCGTGTTTCCGTGAGTTGGCTTTGATAGATAATCAGTTTCTTTTCTTTATCTTTTATAACTTTTTCTTGCCCTTCAATATAGACTTCAATCATCTTTTGTTGCGCTTCAAGAAAAGAAACATTGTCCTCAATCCTCATTGGAGTTTGTTTAATTTCGCTTGGGAGCAAAGAATCTTTTATTGGCTGATGACAGGTTGGGCAACTATCAGTAGCAGTTTCAGCAGGAAGTTCAGAGCCTAAACTTTTAACCTTCAATGCTCCTTTGTTCTTGCGTAAATCTTCTTGAACGGCTACTAACTGCTTCCTGTATTGTTTCAATTTCTCATTGTCGTAATTGAGTTCAGGTGAAAGCATTTCGTAATTTAAAGACAACTGATTTAACTTGTCTGTAAGTTTCTTCAACGCTTCTTCATTCTTGTTAATGTTGTTTCCTACAGTTGTCGTTTGTTGCTTTTCAAGTTGAATAAGTTCTGCTTTTTGTTGCTCGTTGAAATCTGAAATTGTAATTTCCTTATCGTCCTTCAGCATCGCAATGTAAATACTGCCGAAACTATTGATGATGCTTGGATTTTGTTCCAAACCTCTCAATGTTCCACCGCTTTTTTCAGCCAACTTGTTGAACGAAAAGAACAAACTGTTCCATTTGTTTGAAAGTTGTTGCTTGCTTGAACTTAATGTTTGCTTGCGTTTTTCATTTTCAAAAACATCCATGTTTAACAAAAATTCTACAACACGGCTTTCAGTGTTACGCATTGCGTAATAGGGAAGTGTAGCAAAAAAATCTGACCAACCTGATTTTTGCTCAACAATAAATGCGGGGGCAATTTGTTGTAAATACAAATGGGAAAGTTCGCCTTTGGTTGTAACTACTTCGGGTAAATTCCAATTCAAAAATTCAGAAAGGAAAAGATGAAACCCATACGTATCATCTGATGCACCGCCTTTGTCGTGAACATACATTGGTCGGCTTGGTAACTCTTTTTTATTGCCTGTAAGTAATGCTCCTGAAAATACATCAACCAACTGTGCTTTTCTTGCATCACTGGTGATGCTTCTTTTTACTGTTACTATTTCCTTGTTTTCAATTTCAAGATAAACGAATGATTGATTGACAGGGTGGAGTTTTCCGTCAGGAAACTCCACTTGGTCTTTCAATACTGATTGCATTGTCTTTTCGTTTTTTCCGCCAAGCAATTCTTCAAAACCTAATCCGTAAAGAATGGATTGAAACAAACTTGATTTACCTGTGCTGTTATCACCACGAATAATATTCAGTCCGTTGGTAAAAGAATATTCTGCACCAAACAAACCGCTAGCGGTGTTTACCTCTAATTTGATTGCTCTAATTTTCAACATAGAAAAGATTCCATTTTTGGGTCATAGCTGTTATCCGACTATCGGTTATGTGGTTTTTGCCAATAAATGTGAGAAAGGTTTTTTCAATTTCAAATAGTTCTCTGTCTGATTTTATCATTTCAAAAAACTTGTTTCCCTTTTCAGTTAGTTTATAGTTTTTTCCACTTACAATGTCGCAAATATTTTCTGCAACTGCAAGTTGCAAAGCTCTGTTCAAGGCAGGTTCAATTCCCCAAACAGAAAAGTCAGTTTTGAAATTGCTTATTACATAGTCACGAAGTTCTTCCATGTTTTTTTCTGATGCCAAAGCCCAAGAGAATAAATGTAGCTTCAATAGGTTTGAAGATTCGCCTCTGCAACAGTATTTGAGAATCATTACAATTAACGCAATCTTATACATAGGACGATATTCCGCTGGAAGCGGAATAGGTCTCTTAGTAAAGGATAATTTCTTTATTAGTAGTTCTTCCATTATTCAAAACTTATTGGGCAACGCAAAATCCAATCTGCCATTACTCTGTTAGTCAATCGGTCAATCATTGTTTCATCTAACCAATTAAACGATGCTTGTATTTTTATTCTTAACTCACTTTCAATTTCGTTGTAAAGAGTATTGTTGTCGCCACTGAAAACTGCACACTTTGTTTCAACGCTTTCTTCAAACTGACTTACAACTTTTTGAAATTTTTCATATTGGTCTTGATATTTCTCTGCCCACTTTCTAATCATAGCATCGCCATTCAAAAAATCGCTTACGGATTTTTGTGTTAGCTTATTTATCTTTTCATCAACATTTGCTGCTGTTGAAGGTATACGCTGTCCGTGTTTCTTTACTGCATTGTCAACAAGAGAAATTTGCTTTGTCTTCCAATCTGCAATTTCCTTTGGCGTAGTTTTTTGTGGCGCATCAATATCAATCTTATCCTGTCTGAAGTTTAGCACTATTGGAATTTCTGCCGAGAAAAATTCTATGTCGTGAACTAAAACATCAAAATCGTCTGTGAAAATTTGGTTTTTCAAATCTCTGTATTCCTGGGCTTTCTCTCTGCAATGTCTTACAAGTTCCTTATTTGTGTATTCTGGTGTAACAAAAATCCATTTACAAATTTTTGTGTCTCCAAGATATGTTTTAAGTTCTTTTTCATTTAATAGAATCTTGCCTAAATCTTTTGTGACCTTGTCTCGCTGTGCCTCATAAAGTTTTGTTGGGTCGTATTCCATGTCAGGGCAATAGCACTGAAACAAAACTCCGGTTCTTGTATAACCTTCAATTCCTAAATCACCTTTGAAAGTAGCTGGCATTTCTTGATAGCCGTCACTTTCATATTTTTTCTTAAAGCATTGTTGGCAAAAATCTTCCCAACTGTTTCCGTTAAAAACTCCGTAAGCTGTTTTATACATATGATGTCAGATTGATGGTTAACGGTCTTTGGCGGGTTGGGGCAAAAACAAATGTGCTGCAATTGTGTGTTGGGATGTGTGCAGCTTTGCAGCTCTTTTGTTTTTGCGAAGCGTGGGTTTGAACTTTCATTTTTGCTGGTTTTGGTATCTACTAAATTTATGAAATGTCGCCCATAGCATGACGTACAACGGCAAGGTATTTACGCTGAGCGGGGGCTTAGGATTCCGTCCGCCTGGCGTGTCAGCCCGTTAGAATTACTGATGATGAAATTACCGATAATGCCGATTAGAAATCCGTCTGCCCGTGACCGCTGCTGGGCAATGATTTTAAGCTGAAGTTTTCGTGTCTGCTCCGCTTAGCGTAAATACTTTTGTTGTATGTTGGCCCTACTTTAAAAGTGTCCGGAATATTTTTTACTCAAATTGAAAATTGCTGATTTAACTATAATCCTACGGCTTTTGCAATGCTTCAAAAAGGGTGGTGTAAAAGTTAAGAGCTTTCTCTGCTTTTGATTTTGAAGTGTAGTTAAAATTTATAGTTCTTTCGTCGGTTTCTGTCTCATGATCTTTGTGATCGGGGGCTAACCCATATTTAGACGCTTTTAAAGGAATAGATACCTGATAGTATTTTTTGGACTTTATATATTCATAGCAAGATTCACAATCTAAAAGTATTGGCTTTTCTAAATCTTCAATTTTATAAAAAAAATCTATTTTCTTTTTTTCACCGTCAGCATACACAATCGTATAAATTAGTTTTAGATAACCCTTAACGATTTCTATCTCAAATAATTCGGGATTGCTGTTTTTTTTATTGAACTTCAATAAGTCATTTAATGCCTCTTCATATACACTCTTGTCCGGTACGTATACAGGGAAACCAATGATTTTGGCTGTTCCTCTTAACTCGCCTGACCTGGAGCCATTATCAATTAACTGTTGCAAGTAAGCTTTGGTGTTCGAATTCTTCTTTTCAGCACCTGGCCACAGTGCATTTATTGAAGATTGGAATCTTTTACAATTCAATATTTTACCCAACTTTGCTCTTAGATTTTTTGCATTTTCGTTTTCTGGCTGCACCAAAGTTAACAGATCAATATCCATCAATATACCCAATGGATAAATGTAATAATTGGCTCTTTCATCTTCAGCTATATACTTCTTTAAGGTACTTGTAATATCCAAAGTAATAAATTCCAAAAGGTCATTTTTTTCTTTAATAGCCATACTGCTATTTTTATTAAACATACCGATTGCTTCGTCGTTTTTTCCCTTGTAAAATTTCAGAAGTATTAATTTATTAAGGTACCCGATTTTATTCAGGGTATCTGATGGGTATTTGTCAAGATGATTTTGTAAAACGTCTAAGGCGCCGTCGATATCGTTATCTAAAAATAAAGCATAAGCCAAATGATTGATCTTATTCGAATTTAAGGTATGGGCATAAGCAGCTTTTTCTAAAATTACATTGGTCGTATTTTTTTCAGAAATCAATCCTGAATAAACAAAGTCAGCCATCATATTCGATATGGCATCATTTGAGAAACTGGTGGTTGGCAAATTGCCATTTCGATAAGCCGAATCAAACATTTTTGTTTGAATATGAAAATAGTTTTTACAGTATTGAATATTGGTTGCAGAGATTTCTCCGTCTGTAATGCTTTTCCTGATTTTATAATCGGTATACTCATATCTATTCAGCTTTTTCTGTCTTGCTAAAAGTGGGTTCAAATAATTCTGCATTTCCTTAAATCCGTTTTTTCGTACCTCAATTCCAAAAGCCGTATCTTTTGCCATAACATTATTCACGAAAAATTGCCCGATCTCAGCCCTAAAAGCTTTATCCTTTTTTTCTTGTTCAAGCTGTTTCTCTCTTCTCAGTCTTTCCATGTCTTTATCAAAATCAGCCTTAACCCTATCCGCCTCCGCAACACCGCTTTTTCCTCTTATTTGTTGTAGTAACATTTCTTCATACTCTTTGGCGTCGTATCCAAAAAACCTGGAAATATTATAGTCGTTAAAACCAGCATCTCTGGCAGCAGCTTGTAACTGGTAAAAATACGCCGGCTCCCTTCTTAAACCTCTGGATTTAATGAGGGCTTCAAGCTTATCAATTTTTGCGTACCATTCTTTCCAACGGGTCTCTTGTCTCCGGGCCGCTTCTTCTTGTTGTCGCATGCCGCTATTATCGCCCCAACCATAGGCATTGTACTCCCCACTGATCGGTGTAGAAGAAGATTTTTTTCCAGGATTCATACTGTTATAATGCCGTTGGGTTTCTTGCCACTCCCGGGTAGCCTGGCTTCTGCCATACGTATCGTATTGTTGTGCATTTATATTATTTGCCGTTAGTATGATGAAGGTTGCTGTAAAATATAATTTATTCATAAATAAATATTTGGGTAAAACTAAAATACCTTGTCAAAAAATTTATACCCTTTATTGGGTATTTTAAGATTGCTGAAATGATCGAAAAGGGTGACATACAACGGTAGTATTGTCGTAATAGCTGGCACATTTTTATATTGATAACCAATGCTAATCTGTGCCAGCTATTTTTCATAAATTTAAAGAAAACTCAATGGTTGAGGAAGTTATTATCAACTATTTTCACCCCGGGTATAATATAGGGTTGCAGGATATCAGGAATGCCTGGCTGCTTAGTTCAACACCGGTCCGTCTTAGCACCTGTATTTACAGGGGGAGCCTTATTTACAGGATCCCTGTTACAGGTAAACGGGTTAGCTACCGTAGTTTAAAAAGAGGGTTGATAAAAAAAACGATCAGGCTCCGGCTTCCGATACAGCTGCTTCCCTTTTAAGGGATCATAACTTTTTCAGCAATATCTTCTTCTGCGAAAAATTAAAAGCAGCATCCAGCATTTCCAGCAGCTTGCCCCAGTTTTCTTTTTTCACTGTCATTTGCTTGTAGTGCTTTTTTACCAGCAGGGTCAGTTTATCACCTTCTACAGTGGCCTGTACGGCAAAAGTGCCGGCTTCATTGTCTACATTCATATTCAGGTTTTGTATACCCACTACCTTATACCCGGCTGGTATGGTGAAATTGATAATATTTCTAAGGCTACGGGGAAATCCCATATAGGCATCTACCTCTCTTTGCCTTTCATCCTGCGATATAAAAAGCTGGTCGCCGATAAGACCGGGAACAGATACCAGTAAATTATCACCGGCGATCTTCACCATATCCGCCACCTGGAATTTATTGGTAAAATTCAGTTCCTGTTTGCGCCAGGTACGGCCATCTGCATTCAGTGTAAACTCTGTGTAGTCCGTAATGTTCTCAAAATCATCTTCCATTTCTTTTTTCATGTATTCCAGCTTGCGGGTCTTGTCTTCTTTTTTCCGCTCTCTTAACTTTTCTTCATAACTGTCCAGTACAGCTCCTTTCATACTGGCCCTTACATCATCTTCACCGCCATAGCTGCGGTGGTCATCATCAAGGGCGGGAGTATATACCAGTGCCTGTATATTATAATATTGTTTGCTCAGCCCGGTGGCAGCTTTCTGTTGCACAATGATCATGTGGCGGGAGGCTGTATCAATAGAGGCGGTAATGGTATTGGTGGTTACATTGTCGTCTGCTTTTGTGGCCGGCAAGGTAATAAGTGTGGCGGTGGGGTTTTTGCCCAATGAAATAATATAAGCCGGTGTATTCAGGAACTCTTCTTTGAAATCATACGGATTGGAAAAGATGGAGGCATTAAAAATGAATTTATCTTTTACCCGTACCATCCATTCTGGTTCTGTCCGGAAGATAATGTCCTCCGGTTTGGTAAGCGTAGCCGGGGCGGTCACCACAAGGTCGTAGGGAATTTTCCGGAGGTCAAGACATTGTGTAAGGCAGGAAGCAAATAACTCACTGGAAAATCCATTCGCCCTGTAGTGAGACATATGGCGAAGTATGTAATATGTTTTTTGAATAAAATCCTCTTCCCGCATATCTGCATAACCAATTTGTTTCAGGTAGGCTTTGGCCATGGAATAATACATGGAGCCATCCAGCCTGTTGTACAGGTTATTCATTTTTTTAGCCAGTTCTTCCGGGCTGATATTTTGTTTCAGTTCGCCCCTGTCTCCGATGAAAAGATCAGAACGGTTCTCACTTCTTGAAAAAACGATCTGGAACTTCAGCATCGGGAATTCGATCAGCCGGTTGATCCAGCGGGTATCACTTATTTTTTCCCTGCTACGGTCTTCCCACACATACTCTGCATTGCTGTTGCCGGTTTCTTTAAACACCGGCGCCCCCATGGTGGATTTTGAATTGACGAATGAGTTGTTATCTGTATCGATCTCAAACTTCTGGCTGATGACTGGATATTCCCTGGTACATACAAAATAGATGGGGTCAAATTCTATATAACTCATCTTCTTTACGGTATTATCATCATAGAAGATAGTGCCGTAGTCGATGATATCACCGGGATCAAGATCCGGAACAGCTACTTTATAGAATACAACCCGGCTTTTACTTTTATCGTAATAGGTGCTGGCTTTACCTATATATGGCTGGAAGGTGGAAGGCACATCACTGTTATCTTCCACATATACTGCATTGCGCAGCGATACATCCTGTACAGTTCCATTGGCTTTAATAACTTTTATACCAGCTCCGTCATTAGATGAACCAATGCGGAAATAAACAGAGGAGTAGGAGTTTACTGCATCCCGGTCGTTCAGCTTGATGCGTCTCCTTGTTATTTCATAGACGGCGAGTTTGTTGGCATCCTTATCAAAGGAGAATCTTGTTTTTTGTGCAATGATGACACCGCTTTCTTCTTTCCACTTTTCCGGTACAGCACTTATGCCGAAATCGGCATCGCCGTCATTCCATACTGGTTTCATGTTATTGGCGATACTTTCCAGTTTGGATGGGCTGAATGTATCATCGTCCTGGGCCAATACGATTGTCGAAATGAAAAGACTGCCGGTTATGAATAATAAATTTCTCATACAATTTTGTTTCCCACAAAGACACAGAGAACACGGATTATGTTTTCTGTGTTTCTCAGTGGTTGGTTATGGGATGTTTTTAAGGCCACTGAGTAAAATCACTGGGTGATTTTAAAAGAACTTGTTTTTGTTTCCCACAAAGACACAAAGAACACGGATTATGTTTTCTGTTTCCTGCAAAGGGCACAAAGCATTTTGCATTCCGGGTTTTTATGTCAACTGACCATTTATTTTTCTGTGAATACCATCTTTTATCAGGTTTACACCAAAGTTTATCAGCAATCCTAATTTGAGACCTGATAACTTCAGGTAGGTCAATACAACTTTATGGTGCACCTTATCTATATGTTCTATTGATTTAAGCTCAATAAGCAGTTTGTTCTCCATAATTATATCAGCTCTGAATCCCACATCCAGCACAACATCTTCATAAGAGGCTGGGATATCTTGTTGCCGTGTGTATGTAATACCTCTTTTTTCAAGTTCACATGCAAAAGCTGATTCATATACACTTTCAAGCAGCCCGGGGCCTAGAGCTGTATGAATTTTAAAGGCTATGTCAACAGCAATCGTGGCTAGTTCATTCTCTGTCATGACTGTATTGTTACTTTGCGTACCTGGTGTCTTTGTGGGAACCATTCAGGGCTTTTTAATTAAAATAAGATTACTGTTAAAGTCTTTCAGCTTTTTGGTAAATGTTTTCCAGTTTTCAAAATCTGCTTTGCGGATGCGGCCGGTATTAAATGCCAGCGTTTTCCTGAAGGTTACTTTATTGTCTTTGGCTGTGTATACCCCGGTTACCTCATAGTCTGTTGCTTTTTCATCAATAGTGGCGGGCAAAGAAGCAACTTTGTACCCGGCAGGTAAGGTCAGTTCTGTTTCATCCACTGCCACATAGCTGGAAGGAAGGGCATAATCCTGTTGCCTGTCTTTATCAGGCTGAATGCCTCTTAA
>Ga0116143_10001886_pt1 | contig 24079 bp, 9 predicted proteins | sample AD_UKC034_MetaG_FD_89745 | JGI IMG/M metagenome (GOLD analysis project Ga0116143, IMG submission 89745) | Active sludge microbial communities of municipal wastewater-treating anaerobic digesters from USA - AD_UKC034_MetaG | ecosystem: Engineered > Bioreactor > Anaerobic > Digestate | place: USA...
CAAGATCTGGACCGCCGAGGACCCCGTCGAGATCACCCAGCGGGGCCTGCGGCAGGTGCAGATGCGGCCCAAGATCAACCTGACCTTCGCCAACGCCATGCGCGCCTTCCTGCGCGCCGACCCGGACGTGATCATGGTGGGCGAGATGCGCGACAAGGAGACGGCCGAGATCGGCATCGAGGCCTCGCTCACCGGCCACCTGGTGGTCTCGACCCTGCACACCAACTCCGCGCCCGAGACCGTCACCCGGCTCCTGGACATGGAGATCGAGCCCTTCAACTTCGCCGACTCCCTGCTCGGGGTGCTGGCCCAGCGCCTGGCCCGGCGCCTGTGCAAGCACTGCAAGCAGCCCTTCCACCCGAGCGAGGAGGACTTCGCCCTGCTGGTCGGCGACTACGGCGAGGAGCACTTCGCCAAGAGCGGCATCACCTACACGCCCGACCTGACGCTCTTCAAGCCCGTGGGCTGCCCCGAGTGCGCCGGCACCGGCTACCGCGGCCGCATCGCGCTGCACGAGCTGATGGTGGGCACCGATGAGATCAAGCGCATGATCCAGAAGCGCTCGCCGGTCGAGGACATCCGCAACCAGGCCATCGCGGACGGCATGACCACCCTCATGCAGGACGGCGTGGTCAAGATCTTCTCCGGCGCCACCGACCGCCTGCAGGTCCGCTCGGTGTGCATCAAGTGAGCGCCGCCCCCCGGCGCGGCCCGGTGCAGGCCGTGGTCTTCGACCTCGGCCGGGTGCTGGTCGGGCTGGACTTCGGCCGCGGCCTCATCGGCCGCCTGGCCGGGGGGAGCGCCGAGGTCACGGACGAGGCCCTGCGGCGGGCGCTCGCGGACCCGCTGTTCGCGGACTTCTCCACCGGGCGCATCCCGCCCGAGGAGTTCCACCGGCGCATGGAGGCCCGCTTCCAGCTGGGCCTCGGCTTCGAGGAGTTCTGCCGCCAGTGGTGCGACATCTTCCTGCCCGCGCCGGGCATGGAGGCGCTGGTGCGCGAGCTCGCCGGCCGGCGCGTGCCGCTGGGGCTGCTGTCGGACACCGACCCGCTCCACTGGGCCTTCGAGCTCGCGGAGTGCCCCTGGCTGGCGCTCATCCCGAAGCCGACCCTGAGCTTCGAGATCGGCCTGCTGAAGCCCGAGCCGGAGTGCTACCGCCTGGCCGCCAGGAACACGGGCGCGCCCGTGGAGAGGTGCCTGTTCGTGGACGACCTCGCGCGCAACGTGGAGGGCGCGCGCGCCGTGGGCATGCAGGCCCTGCGCTTCACCGGCGCGGACGCCCTGCGCGCGACCCTTGGCGAGCTGAAGGTCCTCTGAGCGCCTGACCATCCAGCCTGGCCGCCGCGGGAAGCAGCGTGTTCACGAGATCCATGCCATGGTCAGCTCGACGATGTACCAGCGCCCGTGGATCTTCCGCATCCTGCCGGAGTAGCCTCTGCCCCACAGGCCGCCGTAGTTGAGGTCTATGACGACCAGTCTCTCGTCGGGACGAAGGGGCGTGGAGAGGACCGCCGGGTGCTTCGTCTCCTTCAGGCGAATCGAGAAGGTGAGGAAGCTCTCATCCCAGAGGCAATCCGGTGCCTGCGGCCGCTCCTTGCGGCCCAAGGTGATCGTCGGTCCGCGACGGCCCCTCCATTCGAGGGCCTCGTCCATCAGCGCGACGGCGAGTAGACCGTCCTGGATTTCGTCTGGAGTGAAGTAGAAGAACTGCTCTGCGGCCGCTAGGAAGATCTCCTGGGCCTCATTCAGAGGCCGCGGGATCTTTGCGTTCGGCGCGGGGTCAACCGCGTCCAGGAGGCCGTCGTTGTCCGTGTCGGGAAGCGAAGGATCCGTCTTCATCCGGCGCTCCACGACGTCGGGCAGTCCATCCCTGTCTCCGTCCTTCCCCAGGTCGGGAAGATGGACCTGGAGCGCGTGGGCGGCCTTCCCCGCGTGCCGCAGCTCCAGGGTGTCGCCATCGATGCGTGGGGCCATACTCGGATCGAGGGAGCCGCGGCCCAGGCACTCGCCGAGGAAGCTGAGGGCAGAGATATCACCCGTCGGACCCACCTCGGCGAGCCAGAGATCCGACGCTCCGCCGAGGATAAGAGGTGTGATGAGCCACCTTTCGCTTACTGAACTCCCGAGAACGTTGGTCACTTTCATGGCGGTGAGGCCCAGCCAGGCGAGGCCGCCCCGCACCGACTGGAAAGGGGCCCCTGAGGAGAAGACCTTCTTGAACTGGGTGAGGATACCTCCGTCCAGCCGCGGCGGCCACCAGGAGATGGCCGAACGACGAACTGGCGCGAGCCGGCTCTCGAGCGCCCGGACGGCCTCCGGGGAGCCCTGGGCCAGGAGCGCCATGGCAATCTGGAGGCGAAGCCCAGCGAGCCCCTCGACATCCAGCGCGCTCGCGAGGACCGGGAACTCCTCGGGTCCGGCGGTGACGCCCAGGGCTTCGATGAAGGGGGTTACCAGGTACCCACCAGCTTCGCGGTGGATCTTGACGCGCGGCTCCTGACGAAGCACGTCTGCAAGGGCCGCCGCCAATGCCGGGGCGGCGGGCCTGTAGGCCACCTTGCGGAAGTAGCTGCTTGCGCCGACTCGCTGACCTGCTGACAGCTCGGGCCACAGGCCGAGGAGGTTGGCGGCCAGGTCAGGCGCGAGCCCATCCAGGCGCTCCTCGACGCTTCCCTGGTCGTGCAGCCCGAGAAGCCGCCTGCGAATCCTGTCCCGAAGGGGAAGCTTGCTCTCTGGAAGGCCGGGGTTCGCGAGGTCCAGAACCACGGTGTCTCCGTCCCAGGTGTGCACCACGAGCCGGGTACCCGAGAGGTAGAGCTTGCGCGGAAGCTCGTCGAAGCCCTGGTAGACGGCTCGCGGCGAGCGGGCGCCGGTTTCGATAAGCGCGATCGCGTGCTCGGTGCTCCGGAGCGAACCGCAGACCACAGCGATCAGGTCGGCGTCGCCAGTGGCCCTGTCGCCGCCGAGCGGGAGCTCGACCTTCCAGGACGTCGGGTCTCCGCCGGGAGAGATCCTCAGGATCTCGTGGACGCCCCCTCCTCTCTCGGAAGGGCCATCGATGGTGAAGGTCGGTCCTTGAAGGTCCTGGGAGGGAGCATCGAGCTTCAACATGGGCCCCGTCTGGGTACCACTGTGGTCCTCCGCTGGATCCGCCTGTTGGAGACGACCATCGGAGGTCCGCAGGCGCACGAGGCGACGTTCTCCGAGAATCTGGATCTCTTCCTCGGATACGATGATCTCGGCGCACTCCCAGCGGCCGAGCTCGGGCAGTTCTCGGTCCCAGAGAACCGCGCCCTTGCCCAGGTGGTAGGCCGTGGCGCGCCTGGGCCCCGCCAGGAAGAGCACGTCCCTCAGCACGACGGGTCGTGCCAGAGAATCGTTGTGGTGGTACAGGATGGGCAGCGTTGGTCGTTCGATCCCGGGCGCGCCCTGACAGGGCAGGGCGAAGACGCTCAGGAACAGGAATGGCATCAGGGTGGCCGGACTTCTTGCGCCTGTCATCCCCATCCTCGCCATTCATGCGTTGGTTCGAGTTCAGAGTCCTGGTGACCGAAGCTCCAATCCTTCCAGCCTCACCCTCAAAGAAGATTCTCCCCAGGTCTCAGTGCTTCGGGGGCGGGGGAGGCTGCGGGACGGGCTCGGGCTCGAAGCCGAGCAGCTCCCGGATCCGGGGCAGGAAGTCCTTGAGCTTCTGCTCCACCGTGGCGCGCGGGGCGGGCGCCTCCGCAACCCGGGTGGGCGGCCGTGGGGCGGGCCCTGCCCCGGCTGAACCGCGCGGGGAAAGGCGCGGAGCGGCCAGGAGGAGCACCAGGGTGGACAGCACCAGGATCCCGCCGAGGATCAGGTAGTACATGGGGCCTCCTTCCTGTTTGTACTCCGGCGCGGGCTCCCGCGGCAAGCCTCCGGAGCCCTGGCGTGCGGGGGTCCGGGCGGCTACAATGCGCCTGCGATGGCAGCAGCAATTTTCGAGCAGCGGGCGGAGAAGCTCCGGCAGGTGGCCGCACGGCTCATCCGGGGCTGGGTGCCCAGGCGCGCGGTGCGGCTGGCGGTGGAGCACGGGCGCCTGCTCGAGGCGCTGCGGCTGGCCCGCGTGCGCGGGGAGCGACATCGCTGCCCCGTGTGCCGGGCCGCCTTCGACCGCTTCCTCCCGGTCGGGGATCCCCCCAGGGCGCTCGGCGCCTGCCCGGTGTGCCACGCGCGGGCGCGGCACCGCTTCGCCTGGGTCTTCCTGGAGCGCGCGACCGATCTGTTCGACGGCCGCCCGCGGCGCTTGCTGCACCTGGCGCCCGAGCGCTGCTTCGTCCCGCGCCTGCGGCGGCTGCCCGGCCTCGCGTACCTGAGCGCGGACCTCGACTGCCCCTGGGCCGAGCGGCAGGCGGACATCACCGCGCTCCCGTTCCCCGACCGCTCCTTCGACGCGCTGCTCTGCTCCCACGTGCTCGAGCACGTGCCGGACGACCGGCGGGCGCTCGGCGAGCTGGCCAGGGTGCTTTGCCCGGGGGGCTGGGCGCTGCTCGCGGTGCCGCTCTCCCCCGGGCCGACCCGGGAGGATCCGGCCGCCACCACGCCCGAGGCGCGCCGGCTCCTGCACGGCCACCCGGGGCACGTGCGCCTCTGCGGTGAGGACTACCTGGAGCGGATCCGGGCCGCCGGCCTCGAGGTGCGGCTGGTGCGCGCCGCGGAGCTGCTCGATCTGCCGGAGCTCGACCGGGCGGGCGTGCCGGCCGGCGCGGCCCTGTTCCACGCCCGGAGGCCCTGAGCCCGGGAGGCCGGTCCCCATGCGCTACCGCTGCACGACCTGCGAGCTCGAGTTCGAGGCCGGGGAGGCGCGCTGCCCGCGCTGCCTGCGGCAGTCGAGCGTGCTGCCGGCGGACGACCCGCGGGCCGCGGGGGTGGGCGAGGCGGCGCCCGCCCGGGCCGCGGGCGGGCGGCGGGGCGCGCTGGGGGTGTTCGGGCTGGTGGTGGCCGTGGCGGTCATCACCCCGTTCGTGGTGATGAACTCCATCGCCTGGCGGCTGGGCTGGTGGTTCACCTTCGTGGTGGCCGTCGGCGGCTTCGGCCTGGGGCACCTGCTGCAGCGCGTGGCGGACGACAGGGACCGCTGAGGGCTCACTTCCCCAGGCCCAGGAGCGCGCGGATCCGCGGCAGGTGGTCCTTGAGCGGGGTCTCGCGGCCGTAGTCGCCGCGGTGGGCGGTCGCGCCCTGCAGGAACTCCTCGAGGAGCCGGACGTCGTCCAGGGTCACCCGGCGGACGCGGTGCTCCCGGAGCTCGCCGGGCTTGCTCCCGGGGACCTCCACCACCAGCACCAGCGCGGGCTCCTTCAGCCCGGGGTTGCACTTCTTGCAGAGCTCGCTCTCGTCCAGGCGGGCCTCGAGGCCCTCGAGCGCGGCCAGGCTGCGGCGCATGGCGGGCAGCTCGAACTGGAGGAGCTGGAGCATGGGGTAGCCGTCCTCGTCCTCCAGGCTGTACTGGGTGCGCGACCCGTCCCTGGGGCAGACGTAGTCCGCGGTCTTGGGCGGCATGGCCGGCTTGTAGCACTTCGCGCCCATGGAGAGGGTCTCGGGCGGCGGGGTCTCGGCCAGCCTGGTGAGCCGTTGCTCGAGCTCGGCCCGGGTGAGCGATCCGGCCGCGACCTGCACGGGAGCCTCCTGGGCCGCGGGCCGCGCGGGCGCGGACGAGAAGCGGCCCCTCAGCCAGCCCCCGCCGAGCGCGAGCAGCCCGATCCCCAGCGCCAGCACGAGACCGATCACCAGGTAGTTCATGGGGCCTCCTCGAACCAGGATGGGACGAAGGCATCTTAGAGGGTAAGGCGGGAAAGGGGAAGACCTCACCCCTCTCCCCGTGGGAGAGGGGGAGATCTTGCAGGCTGCGAGCACTCGAGGGGGGTGAGGTCACCGCCTCGGCGTGACGCTCGGCAGCAGCGGGTCCAGGGCGTCCAGCGACCCGCCCCAGATGTGGGCCGCCTCGCGGCAGCCCGCGTCGCAGCGGCCGATCTCGCGGCAGCCGGCGCACGCCCGCGGCAGGTAGTCCTTGAGCGCGAAGCGCCGCCAGTAGGGGTTGTCCTTCACCCGCTCGATCTCGTCCACGTGCTCCAGGCGCACCTCCGAGTGGTTGCACACCCGCACGTAGCCCGAGGGGTCGACGACGAAGAAGCCCGTGGCGGCCGAGCACTGGCTGCCCACGTCGAGGTGGGTGTGGGCCACGGGATCGACCAGGCAGCGGGGCAGCTCGGTGCCCACGTTGCCCCGCCGGTTGGCGAGCCGGAGCACCTGCTCGGCCGTGGCCAGCATCTCCTGCACCTGCCCGGCCTCCAGCATGAGCTCGCGCGCGTGCGCGAGGCCCCGGCCGCCGGGCATGAAGCGGTTCAGCAGCACGCTGTCCGCGCCCGCCAGCAGCGCCTCGCCCATGGTCTCGTAGAGCTCGTGGAGGTTCCGCCGGGTCACGGTGATGCCCACGTGGGTGGCGACCCCCAGGGCCTTGGCCCGCCCGAACCAGCGCAGCACGTGGGCCGCGTCGCTGGCCCGGGTGTGCTCGGTGAACGAGGTCACGCCCGGCAGGCTCATGCCCAGGTGGACCTCGAGCCGCGCGCACAGCTCGAGCATCCGCTCGCTCAGGCTCTTGCCGTTGGTGAGCAGGTACAGGTGCGGCGGCCCGGGCTCCACCACCAGGCCGCCGTCCTCCGTGCGCACGTGCTCCGCCTCGAGGCCCGCGGCGTGCTGGAGGAGCTCCTCGAGGCCGGCCTTCAGCAGCGGCTCGCCCCCGGTGAAGGCGAAGTCCACCACCCCCATGCGGCAGAGCCTCTCGAGGATCGCCTTCCACGCCGGGATGGAGAGCTCGGGCCGCACGTCGAAGCCCCGGTCCGGGGCGTACCAGGGGCAGGAGCAGAACAGGCACCGGTGGTTGCAGGCGTAGGTCATCTCCAGCACGGCGGTGGCCGGCAGGAACGACGCCGCCAGGCGGCTCTGGACCTTCTCTGTCATGCACCCCGTTCTCCCCTGCCCAGCCCCCCGGGTCAAGCCTGCGCACGACCCTTGATCCCGCGCCGTCCTTCGGCCTACAGATCCCTGGCGCGGGCGCGGGGCGCGACACGGGGGAACGACGGGTGGACGAGCGGGCAGGAGAGAGGGCAGAAGCAGGCGAGCGCATCCTGGTCGTCGAGGACAACCCGGGCATGGCCGCCCAGCTCGCCAAGCTGGTGGCCGCCGGGGGCAAGCGCGAGGTGCGGATCGAGGACAGCGGGCTGGCGGCCGTGGATCGCATCCTCGGCGAGCGCCCCGACCTGGTCATCCTCGACCTCGGCCTGCCCGACCTCGACGGCATGGACGTGCTCAGGCAGGTCCGGCCCCGCTGCGACGTGCCGATCATCATCTTGACCGGCAGGATCATGCCTGGCGAGGAGGCCAAGGGCCTCACGGACGGCGCCGAGGACTTCATCTTCAAGCCGTTCGATCCCGCCGTGCTGATGGCTCGGGTGGAGGCCCGGCTCCGTTCGTCCCGGGCGGCTGCGCCTGCGAACGGCGCGAAGGTCGATCTGGACCTCCTCGTCGTGGGCCCGCTCCGCCTGGACACCACCAGGAGAGAGGCCAGCCTGGCGGGAGAGCGACTCGTGCTCACCGGCGCCGAGTTCGTGCTGCTCGCGGCCCTGGCCCGGCGGCCCGGCGAGGTCGTCCCCAAGGCCGAACTCCTCGAGGTCCTGCGCGAGGTCGGCCTCGACCCTAGCACTCGTTCCCTGGATGTGCTCGTCCTGCAGCTCCGCAAGAAACTCGGCGACTCCGCCAGGAGCCCGAGGTGGCTCCGCACAGTGCATGGCCGGGGCCTTGTCCTTGCTCCTCCTGCGTCTTGAAACTCACGCTGTCCGGTGTCCCGAAATCGATTGTAAGTAAATGTTAGTGAAGAAGTTTCTTCGTTCCGGTGTGTGCGGGATGTGGTATCCTGTGCCCACACCGGGGAAGTCAAGACAGCCTGGGATGGGACGGGTCGCGGCGAGTGGAGTCGGGCTTCCACCTCGAGAGGTGTCTCCATGAACCTGTCGATGCGAACCTCGGCCGAATCTTCCTGGTCGCAACCCTGGATTCTGGGCTGGGTGCTCGTCTCGCTCGCTGTCTTCGCCGCGAGCGGCGAGGCTCGCGGGCAGGCACAGGCCCTCGAGACCGTCGACGGCGTGGCGGTGATCGAGTGGACCGGCGGCTTCGACTTCGAGGACAGCCAGGACGGGGACCTCGCCCAGCTCGCCATCGCCCGGGCGCTCTACCAGACCCACCTGGACGCCTACGACTTCATCGTCTTCTTCACCAACTTCGACTTTGCCATGCCCATCGGCGAGGCCGCCGGGGAGCAGTACGAGGCCGTGGGGTTCTACTCGCCCGTGCGCAACGACGTCCTGGGCCTCGGCCAGGAGCTCCAGGATCGATCGGCCGACTACGGCAGCGGCGGCGTGCTCCAGGGCCTGATCACCATGGGCAACGTGTACCGTAAGGCCTCCTCCCCGTTCGATCCCGGGTTCGGCGACACCCTGAACACCCTCAGCCACGAGCTCCTGCACCGCTTCGCGGCTCGCGTGCGCTTCCTCAAGGACGGACAGCCGAGCGAGGACCTGCTGGGCGTGAAGGACACCGCTGGCCTCCGCAGGGCGCACTGGAGCTTCCTGCTGGACAGCGCGGGCTCGACCCTGTACGGCAACCCCTGGCAGGACAACGGCGACGGCACCTACACCTCGCTGCCCGGCCGGCTCTACTACAGCCCCCTCGACCTGTACCTGATGGGCGTCCTGGACCGCGCCGACGTCCCGCCCATGGTGCTGCTCGAGAACCCCGAGATCGACCGGGAGCGCCTGCCCGCGCCCTACGTCACCGTCCCGGCCACCCCCCGGGTGGTCACCATCGACGACATCATCGCGGTGGAGGGCGAGCGGTTCCCGGCCGCGGCCCAGGCGCAGAGGGAGTTCCGCGTGGCCGTGGTCCTGGTCACCCGACCGGGCGGGTACCAGGGCGAAGAGGCCGCCATGGTCCGCTCGATCATGACCCACTGGGTGTGGTGGTTCTCGAGCCTGACCGACGGCCGGGCCCAGGTGGTCGTGGACCCCGTGCTCATCGAGGATCTGGCGACCAACCCGGGCACCCCGGACGACCCGCTCGAGCCCAGGGACACGCCGCCCGAGGTGCGCGAGGGCCTGGCCTGGCTGCAGGCCCAGCAGGCCGCGGAGGGCCGCTGGTCGGATGACGCGCTCACGGCGGTCCGCGAGACCCAGGAGGCGGTCCTGGCGCTCCGGGCCTACCCGGAGGCCGACACCTCGGTCGCGCGGGCCGAGGACTGGCTGGCGGGCCGGCAGCTCGAGAGCACCGACGACCTGGCCCGGGCCATCCTGGCCTTCCCGCGGGCCGACCTCCGGGCGCTCGCCCTCCGAGACCGGCTGCTCGGGTGGCAGAACGAGGACGGCGGCTGGGGGCTCGGGGCGGGCTTCAGGAGCAGCCCGGTGGACACCGCTCTCACGCTCCGGGCGCTCCTGGCCGTGGGAAACGGCCACCCCGAGGTCGAGGCCCTCGCGGGTGGCTACCTGCAACAGGCGCAGCGGCCCGAGGGTTGCTGGGCCACGGCGGACGGCGTGTGCAGCGTGGAGGCCACCGCCCAGGTGCTGCTCGCCCTGGACGCCCTGGCGGACACCTCGCAGGCCGAGGCGCAGGCCGGCGCGACCTGGCTCCTCGGCCAGCAGCAGATCGACGGCGGCTACGGGCTGCAGCTCAGCACGGTCTACGAGACCGCGCTCGCGCTGCTGGCGCTGAAGACCCGGGACGTGAGCGGCGCGCCCATGAACGAGGCCGTCGCCTACCTGCTCGAGCGCCAGGCACCCGACGGGAGCTGGTTCCACGAGGTGCACCAGACCGCCCTGGCCGTGGCCGCCATCCGGGTGGCCTCGGTGGCCCCGGACCTGGTGGCCGACACCGCGGAGATTTCCTTTCAGCCGGCCACGGTGACGGCCCTGCCGAGCCTGGTGACCGTGGACGCGGTGCTAAGGAACCGCGGCCTGACCGAGGTGCCCTTCGCCAGGGTGAGCCTGCACGAGGGCTCCCTGACCCCGCAGGGCCTGATCGCCGAGCAGATCGTGTCCTTCCCGGGCGACTCGGCGGTGCCCGTGTCCTTCCAGGTGAGCGTCACCGAGGGGCGCACCTACCGCTTCTACGTGAGCGTGGACCTGGCCGACGAGGTGGCCGAGTCCAACGAGCGCAACAACACGGCCATCAAGCTGCTGACCCCCGAGCGCACCCACGACTTCGCCTTCGAGGCGCCCGGGCTCCTGGCCGTGCCCGCGGAGACCGACTTCCTGGAGCCGGTTACCTTCACCGCCAGGGTGCGGAACAGCGGCGGCGAGCAGGCCTTCCACGTGCCGGTCCAGCTCTTCCGTGACGACCCGCTGGGCGCGCAGGTGGTGGCCACGGCCTACGCGGACCTGCCCGCGAACGGCAGCGCCGAGCTGCAGCTCGTCTGGAGCGCCGATCACCAGGGCGCAGGGCAGGGCTTCTTCGCCGTGGTCGATCCGGCGGACGCCTTCGTCGAGCTCAGCGAGGACAACAACACCTCCGCCATGGTCCTGGTGACCGTGCGCGAGATGGCCGAGCCCAACCTGGCCCTCGACTACCGCGACCTCCACCTGTCTCCCGAGCCCGCGCTCGAGGGCGGGGACGCGGTCCTGTCCGTGCGGGTGGTCAACAACGGCGGCGCGGCCACGCCCGCGAGCACGGTCGCGTTCTACGACGGCGAGCCCGCGACCGGCACCTTCCTGGGCATCGCCGACCTCGGGGCGCTCGAGCCCGGGGCGGAGACCACGGTCTCCATCCCCTGGACGGACCTCCCGGTCGCCGGCGACCGGCTGATCACGGCCGTGGCGGATCCAGGGGACGCTATCGGCGAGTACCGCGAAGAGGACAACGTGGCCTTTGCGACCTTCCACGTGCAGTCGCTGCCCGACCTGGTGGTCTCGGCCGGGGCCATCTCCTTCCTGCCGGCCTCGCCGGCCGAGGGGGAGGCGGTGACCATCCGGGTCCTGGTGCAGAACGCCGGGGAGCAGAGCGCGGCGGACGTCCGCGTCGAGGCGAAGGAGCAGGGGAGCCTGGTGGGCGAGGCGGTGCTGGCCGAGGTCCCGGGGCTCTCCCAGGCCGAGGCCCTGATCGCCTACGGCCCGGGCGCCGTGGCCGGACCCCACGCGGTCCGCGTCGAGGTGGATCCCGGCGCGGCGGTCCGCGAGTCGGATGAAGCCAACAACGCCGCCGAGCGCACCTTCGTGGTCCAGAGCTCCGACCTCTGGCTGAGCGAGGTGTTCATCTCCCCGGACGGCGACGGCGTGCAGGACGGGACCCAGGTGAGCTTCCGGCTGGAGGCGCCGGCCACGGTGCGGCTAGAGATCTCCTCGCTCTTCGGAGAGCTCTACCGGACGTTCGAGGGCGAGGAGCTCTCGCAGGTGACCACGGGCCTCGTGGCCTGGGACGGCCGTGACCAGCGCGGCGTGGTGGTGCCCGACCAGACCTACTGGGTCGAGGTGCGCGACGCGGCCGACCAGCTCCTGGCCGCGACCCAGGTGGTGGTGGACAACAACCGGTCGGCCCTGACCGAGGCGCTCGGTTCGCCCTTCCTGCGGTTCGCCATCCCGACCTGCCCGTTGCCGAGTGCGGCGGTGCAGTGGTTGCCCGATGGCTCCGGGCTGATCGCCAGCGTGCCGTACGACGACGACGCGGTGCCGGACTATCCCGAGGGGACCTACTTCGTGGCGGTGGACGGCAGCGAGACGAGGCCTCTAGGCGACAGGTACTGGACCGACGGCGCGCACCCTGCCTACACCTACACCCAGTCGGTGCTCGGCCTCTCGCCCCGCGCGGACCTGGTGGCGCTCGCCCTGACCACCACCTCGCGCAGCACGGGCTCGTTCGTGTCCGAGCAGCTCTGGGTGGTCCGGCGCGACGGGCTGGACCTGCGGCTCGTCGACACCTTCGACAGCAGCCGCGGTCTGGCGAGGATCAGCTCTGCTTCATTCTCTGGCGATGGCACACGCCTGGCCTACTTCGTCTACCGCGACGATGTGTGGGCCACGGAGCTGTGGGCGTCCACCGCGGACGGGGCGCAGAAGACCCTGCTCACCCCGGGCACGGACACCGAGTCCGCCTGGTGGCGGCCCGGTTCCGAGGAGCTCGTCTACAAGCTCAATGACGCCCAGGGCGGCTGGCGGCTCATCCTCCGCGCGGCCGACGGCAGCGAGCGCGACCTGACCAGCTCCTCGACCTTCCCGGACCACCTGAGCGTCAGCGGCTGGCTCGATCCGGACACCCTGGCCGGAGAGTGGGCCGGCCGCATCGTCCTCCTGGACGCGGCCGGCGTCCTCGCGCCCGTCGTCCTCGGCGCGGACCTGCCCGGGATCCAGCTCGGCGCGGTGAAGGCGAGCCCGACCGGAGACAGGCTGGCGGCGTTCGGCGCTCCGTCGGGTTCCCCGGACCCGTCGTCGGTCGTGGTCTGTGAACGCTCGGGATCGTGCCGGGCCGTGCAGGCGCTGGACCCACGTCCGGCAGGCACGCTGTTCGGCCGCAGCGAGCTGCGCTGGTCGCCCAACGGCCGCCGCCTGACCTACTTCGACCCGTTCGCGGAGCTGGCCACCCCCTGCCTGGCGAACGGCGCCGCGGTCGTCGTGGATGTGGACGCCGGAGGCGTGAGCTCCTTCCCGGTCACGCGGGCGGTCGTGATCTGTGGCACCGAGCCCCCCGGGGTGGGCGAGAACCTCCTGCTGGCGGAGCCCGAGTGGATGGCGGACAGCGCGACCCTCCTCGGCCAGGACAGCCTGGGCGCATTCGCCATCGATGTGCGGACCTCCGAGAAGGTCTACCTGCCCATCAGCCGTGAGGGCCTTCCGGCCTTGATGCCCATCGGTCTGAGCCAGTCGCCTACCTTGAAGCACCTGGCCTACGGCCAGACCAACGCCCCGGAGAGCGTGTGCTTCGTCTCGGGCGCGCAGGACACCTGGACCATGGGCTCGGCGCTCAACCTGATGGCGGACCTGCGCTCCAGGAAGGTGGACGGCGCGCTGGAGCTGCGCGGCACCGCGGCGGACCTGAACTTCGAGAGCTACCGGCTCGAGTACGCCCGCGAGGACGCACCCGAGAGCTGGCACCTGATCGCCGCGCCCGGGGAGCAGCCGCTGGTGGACGGCCTGTTCGCCACCTGGGTGCCGCCCGGGACCGGCGTGTACCGCGTGCGCCTGCGGGTCGCGGACCGCGCGGGGAACGCAGGCTGGGACGTCCTCCGGGTCAACTGGGGGCTCGACAGCGCGGTCGCGGACCTCTACCTCAGCGAGGAGACCTTCTCGCCGAACGGGGATGGGGTGAAGGACCGGACCGACCTGCACCTGGAGGTCCTGGAGCCGGTGCACCTGGAGATCCACGTGCGGGACGAGGCCGGGCAGGTGGTGCGCACCCTCCCGAGGGACTTCCTCACCACGGGCGAGGCCTGGGTCGCCTGGGACGGCCTGGACGATCAGGGCGTGGCCGTGGCGGATGGCGGCTACACCGTCGAGGTGCTCGGCTGGACCCTGCCGGCGGTGGTGGACACGGAGGCGCCGGAGGCCTCCCTGGCCGTCGCGGACATCCAGGTGGAGGTGGAGACGCCAGGCGTGGGACACCTCTTCGTGAGCCTGTCCGGATACGCCGACGACGAGCACGCGGGCGACTGGGTGGTGCAGCGCCGCGATGTGGGCGACCCCTCGGGGTGGGCGGCCTTCGCGCAGGGAAGCGGGCTCCTGTGTGTCCTGGCGGGTGATGTCTGCGATCGGCTCCAGACGGCCCAGGGTCCGATCCCGAAGGGTGAAGTGGTGAGCATCACCCTGGATCGCAGCATCCCGTTCCTGGTCGGCCAGGAGTACCGGCTGATCGCCTCGGACAGGGCTGGCAACAGCTCGACCGTGCAGGCCAACCCGATCGAAGAGAAGCTCATCGTCTTCTGGGCGGGCCCCGAGGGCGGCACCCTCGTGAGCGTGCCCACCGGCCGCGAGGGTGACTCGTTCCACCGGGCGACCTTGCCCGCGGAGCAGGCGCAGCCTGGCCGGCACGTCCTGGCGGGCATCGAGACCATGGCCGCGCCATTCGTCCGCCTCACGGTCCAGGCCTGGATCGCCGGGCACTGGCGGGACTGGGCGCAGACCGAGAGCCCAGCGGACGGCGCGATCGACCTGACCTGGGACAACTCGGCGCTGGCCCCCGAGGACGTCATCGCGGTCCGCTTCGAGGCCGAGGATCTGTTCGGGGTCATCCACACCTCCAACGAGGTGATGTTCCAGTCCGCGCTCCAGCTCGCCGCTGGCTGCAGGGACGGCGGCTGGGTCCTGCGGGGCAAGGTGTCCGCCTTCGAGCCCATCGCGACCCTGAGCGCGCAGGTGAAGAGCGGCGCGGATCCACGCTGGCCCGCATGGCAGGACTACAAGGTGTGGGACGTGGCCGGCGGGGAGCCCCTCGAGCACGACGACCAGGGTGACCTGATCGTCCCGCGTCCGCCAGACATGCTCCCGGGCATCCGCTACGACGTCCGCCTCGTGGAGGTCGGGGTGTTCGGGAACACCTTCGAGAGCGAGCCCGTCGTGGTGCCCCCGGACTGCATCCAGGGCGGCCTGGCGCTGCACGCGGAGACCGCGCGGGCCCCGGCCGGGTCGTGCGGCCAGCTCGCGGCCGGACTGGTGGAGGTGCGGGCCGAGCTCGGCGCGGGCTCGGCGCCCAGACCCGGGACCCAGCTCGAGTCCATGGCGTTCCACCTCCTGCGGGACGGCCACGAGAGCCCCCTCGGCTCCGTCTTGCTCGCCGGCGGGCGGCAGGCGCAGATCCTCGTGGACACCGCGGGCATGCCCGAGGGGGAGTACCCTGTCCGCGCGGTCCTGACCTTCACCATCGAGGGCCGTGGACCCTACCAGGTCGAGGCGTCGACGACCCTGGTGGTCGACCGCACGCTTCCGCTGGTGAGCATCCTCGAGCCCGCGAACGGGCAGCGGGTCTGCCCGCAGCAGGTCTTCGTGGCGGGCATCGAATACCGGATCACGCCCTTGTCCTGGTCGGCGCTCGATGACCGCGGTGCCACGACGAGCCTGCACTCCCACCCCGGCAGCGCCCCTGAGGGGTTGGCCCAGTGGAGCGCCTGCCACCGACCCGGCGAGGTCTTCCCGGGCGAACCCATCGTCGACTCCGGTTCGGGTGCCCGCTCTGCCCCTTGGGTGGTGAACGGGCTGGCCGGCGGATACTTCCTGCAGGCTCGCACGACCGACGGGGTCGGCAACCTGGCCTGTGCGCTCGCGCAGATCGAGCTCGATGCCCGCACTGAGGTCCTTGCCTCGGTGGATCAGGAGCTGTTCTCCCCGAACGGGGACGGCAACCTCGACCTGACCACCATCCGGTACCGCACGGACGAGCCGGCCGTGCTGACCGTCGAGGTGTTCCAGCTCGCGGATGACGGCCGCACCGTGGTGCAGAAGGTCCGCACCCTGCTCGATGGGCAGCCGTTCGCGGGCGGGTCCGGGGCAGTCACCTGGGATGGCGCCAACGACGGGGCCCAGCGCGTCCTGGACGGGTGGTACCGGGTCGAGGTCAGCGTCCAGGACGACTGCGGCAACCCGGCCGAGGCCACGGCGCTCGTGCGCGTGGACGCCACCCCGCCCGCGGTCGCCATCGAGTCGCCCGCGAACGGGAGCACGGTGGGCCTCCTCGTGCCCGCGCGGGGCACGGCCTCGGATATCCACTTCGACCAGTTCGAGCTCGGGGTGGATGAGCTGGACCTCGTGGTCCAGGGCGGCACCCGCGAGGTCCTCCACGACCTCCTCGGCACCTGGAACACCCACGGGCAGATCGGCACCTACACCCTCAGGCTCACGGCCCGCGACCTGGCCGGCAACTCGGCCGAGACCACGGCGACCGTGGAGGTGGTGGCGAGCTCCGGTCTGATCTCGGCGCTCGAGCCCGTGCCGGCCTGGTTCTCTCCGGACCAGGACGGGGTCCAGGACCAGACCGAGATCCGCTTCACCCTGGCCAGCGCGTGCGACGCGACCCTCGAGCTCCTCGACGGCCTCGGCACCCCGGTCCGCACGGTCAGCTTGCCCGGCCTCCCGGCGGGCGCTCAGGTGTTCTCCTGGGACGGCCTCACGGACGGCGGAACGCCGGCAGGGCAGGGGGACTACGTGGCGCGGTTGACCGCGACCCTTTCCTCGAATCCGGCCATCGGCCAGATCGAGAGCGTTGATCTCGTCCTGGACGTGGCCGATCCGCGGCTCTGGTCACCGGCGGCGCCAGCGAGGCGCTGGACCAGGGCGGCCAGAACCGCCAGGACCACCTCTTCGCCAGCCTGGACCAGCTCGCCGAGGGCGAGCACACGGCCCGGCTCACGGCCCGCGATCTCGCCGGCAACGCGGCCGAGCTCGAGGTGCCCTTCAAGGTGGACCGCACCCCGCCCACCCTGCGCCTCGACGCCCCGACCCCGCAGCAAATCGTGGGCGGGCAGCAGCCCGGCGTGGCGATCATCGCTGCCCTCGAAGAGGCGAACCCCGCGAGCTTGATCCTGCGTGTGGGCGCGGGCGCGGACCCGGCCACCTGGACCGAGCTCCTGAACCAGCCCGCGCTCCCTGCCCAGCCCGAGGTGTTCGTGTGGCAGGTGGGCCCGGGCTCGGGCGTCCCGGACGGGGCGCACACCCTCGCCCTGGAGCTCACCGACTGCGCCGGACAGCGCGTCGAGTCCCGCGTCCAGGTGGTGGTGGACAACACGGCGCCTGCCGTGGCGCTCACCTGGCCGGTCGAAGGCGGCTACCTGACCGCGCCGGCCAGCATCAATGGCTCGGTCTCCGACGCCAATCTCGAGGAGTACCGGGTCGAGGTGGCCCAGGGCGCCTGCTCTGGCGCGGATCGCTGGACGACCCTGCAGACCGGCTCGGTCGATGTCCCAGGCGGCCCGCTCGCGACCCTGGCCGCGCTTGGCGAGGATGGCCCGCGCTGTATCCGGCTCGTGGCCGAGGACCTGGCCGGCAACCAGGCCGAGGTCCGGGTGAACGCGACCGTGGACACGACCCCGCCAGGGGCCCCGGTCCTGGCCGGCAGGCTCGAGGGCCTGAGCCAGGCCAGCCTGGACTGGACCGATCAGGGCGAGCCGGACCTCGCCGGGTTCGAGGTGTTCCGCGGGGGCCAGAAGCTCCACGCCGATCTCCTGGAGGCGCACGCCTTCACCGACGCCAACCTGGTCGAGGGCTGGCACGAGTACACCGTGCAGGCCGTGGATCGGGCCGGCTGGCGCAGCCCGGCCTCCAACGTGGTCCGCCTGCGCGTGGACCTCACCCCGCCTGCGGTCGCCCTCCTGCGGCCGGCCGCTGGGTCGAGGGTGTCCGCGCTGGTCGAGGTGAATGGAACGGCCAGCAGCGCCGACGACTTCAAGGAGTACCGCCTGTCGTTCGGCGCGGGCGTCGCGCCCGCTGCCTGGACCTCCATCCGCACCTCCTGGGTGCCCGTCGAGTTCGGCCTGCTCGGCCGCTGGGACACCCTGTTCCTGACCGACGGCCCGTACACCTTGAAGCTCGAGGCCGAGGACCTGGCCGGCAACGTCGGGGCCACCCAGTCTCTGGTGGAGGTGGACAACTCCCCGCCGTCCGCGCCGCTCCTGCTCTCGGCCGTGGGCACGGGCTCGGACGTGGACCTGACCTGGCAGGGCGTGGCCGAGCCGGACGTGGCCGGCTACCTGCTCTACCGCGACGATCAGCTCGCCAACGCGCCCGCCGGCGTGGTCACCGATCTGTTCGCCTTCCTGCTGACCGGCACGGCGCACCTCGACGCCGCGGTGCCGGACGGGACCCACACCTACTACCTGGTGGCCCTGGATCAGGCCGGGAACCCGAGCGATCCGTCGAACGAGCTCCAGGTCACCCTCGAGACCCGGGCGCCCGTGGCCGTCCTCGTGGAGCCCGCGGACGGGCACCGCTTCGAGGAGACCCTGCTTCTGCGGGCCGAGTGCCCGGACCAGGACGTGGCCTCGATCCAGCTCGAGTACCGGCCGGACGGCTCGGCCACCTGGCAGGCCCTGGGGAGCGCGCTCACGAGCGAGCCCTGGGTCGGCTACCTCGACCCCCAGGCGCTCTCCCTGACCGACGGGGTGTACTGGCTCCGGGCCGTGGCCACGGACCAGGGCGGCCTGACCGACCCGGCGCCGGCGGCCATCTCGGTGGTGCTCACCGACGTGGACGCGCCGCCCGCGCCCGCGAACCTGCTCGCGGCCGTGACCGGCGACTCGGTGGAGCTGCGCTGGGACGCGGTCTCGGCACCCGATCTCGACGGCTACCTGGTGTTCGAGACCACGGGCGGGGGCTGGGCCCAGCTCACGCCCGCGCCCGTCCAGACGACCAGCCATGCGCAGAGCGCGGTCGCCGACGGCGCGCACACCTACCAGGTGCTGGCCCAGGACCTGTTCGGCAACCGGAGCGCCCCTTCGAACACGGCGGAGGCCCGTGTGTACGCGCCCGTGCTCGCCCAGCCCTGGACCCCGATCTCCGAGCCCTCCGTGGCCGTGCTCGGCAGCCAGGCCGCGGCCGGCGCCAGCGTGGAGCTGTTCGCCGACCCCGGGACTGGCCCCGTCTCGCAGGGCAGCGCCAGCGCGGACGAGCAGGGCGCCTTCTCTCACACGGTCGCCCTCCCGCCGGGTGAGCACGCCCTCACGGCCGTGGCCACGGACGGCCAGGGCAACGTGAGCCGCACCTCCGCGCCCGTGTGGGTTACCTTCAACCAGCCGCCCGCCGCGCCCCTGGACCTGGCGGCCACCACCGCGGGCCTGGGCGTCAACCTCACCTGGAGCCCGGTGCCCGAGCCGGACGTGCTCGGCTACCTGGTCTACCGCGACGGCGCGAGGCTCCAGGGCCTGTCGGCCGCGAGCGGCGGCACGGCCACCGCCTCCTCCAGCTCGTACTCGGCGCCGAACGTCCTCGATGGTTCGGCCTCCACCTACTGGGCGTCGGCCACCATGGTCGGCTCGCCGCCCACCCCCCAGTGGCTGCAGATCACCTTCCCGTCGGCCCGGCTGGTGCGCCGGGTGGAGATCGACTGGGGCACCCAGATCCTCTACTACTTCCCCTACCTGTGCGCCGGGAAGGACTTCCAGGTGCAGGGCTGGACCGGCCGAGGCTGGCTCGACCTGGCCACGGCCACCGGCAACTCGAGCGCCACGAACGCGCTGGACCTCGCGCGTCCCTACGCCACCAGCCAGCTCCGCGTCCTGATCACCGCGCCCACCCGGACCGACTACCAGGCCCACGTGCGCATCCTGGAGCTCCGGGTGGAGGAGGACACCCTGCTCGCGAGCGCCTCGTTCGCGGACAGCGTGCCCCACGACGGGATCTACACCTACACCGTGTCCGCGGTGGACAGCGCCGCGGCCGAGGGCCCGCGGTCGGCGCCGCTCGAGGTGCCCGTGGGCGACGTGACCGCGCCCGCAGCGCCGCTGGACCTGGTGGCGGTCGGCTCGGGCCGCGACATCCAGCTCTCCTGGAGAGCGAGCCCCGAGCCCGACCTCGCCTCCTACCGGGTGTACCGCGAGACGCCGGCCGGGTGGCTGCGCCTCGATGCGGGCGGCGTGACCGCGCCCGCCTACCTGGACGCCGGGTTGCCCAACGGCACGTTCACCTACCGGGTGACCGCCGTGGACCTCGCGGGCAACGAGGGCGAACCGTCCGCTCCGGCCTCGGCCTCGGCGGTCGGGTCCCTGCCCGAGGCGCCGGTCCTGGTCTCGATCGAGCCCCTGCCCGTGGGCCAGTCGCTCCGCGTCTGCTGGCAGGCAGGCGGAGACGTCTCGGCCGTGAGGCTCTACCGCAGCCTGACCGCGGGCGCGGGCCACGCGCCCGTCCTCACCTCCGGCTCTGGACCCGGGTGCGCCACCGATCCCGGTCTGGTCGACGGCACCACCTATTACTACGTCGCGCGGACCCTGGATGCGTTCGGCAACGAGAGCCCGCCCTCCAACGAGCTGGCCGGCACCCCGGTGGACGGCACGGCGCCCGCGGCGCCCGAGCTGTTCGCCCCGACCGTGCCGGGCGAGCCCATCTCGGTGGCCGTGGGCCAGGTGGACCTGGCGGGCCGGGCCGAGCCCGGCGTCCTGGTGAGCGTGCTCAGGGACGGCCAGGCGCTCGGCGTGGTCCAGGCGCTGGCCGCGGATCGGGTGGAGGAGTTCACCCTGACCGCCGTGGACGACGGGCTGGAATCCTCCCTGGCGCCCGATGGTCGCTGGCTCGCGTACTCCGCCTACCAGGCCAGCGCCGGGGGGGTGCAGCTCTGGGTGAGCGACCTCACGGGCGGCAGCCCGACCCTGCTGAAGACCGGCGCTGAGCAGCCGGCGTGGCTGCCGGACGGCAGCCTGATCGCCATGAGCTACCTCCCCCAGGGCGCGGGCAACAACCGCATCGGCCTCGTGGACCCCGCCACGGGCACGGTGACCGACCTGACCGCGGACCCATACGCGAGCGAGAGCAGCCCGTCGTTCTCCGCGGACGGCTCCCGGGCGGCCTTCCTGTCCTCCAGAACCGGCGCCATGGATGTCTGGGTCCTCGACCGGGGCACGGGTGCCTACACCCAGGTGACCCAGGGGACCTGGCCCAGCGAGCCGCGGCTCTCGCCCGACGGCCGCAAGGTGGCCTTCGTCGAGGGCACGGCGCTGCGCCTCATGGATCTGGACACGAGCCTCGTGCAGGACGTGGATCCCCAGCTCGAGCAGACCTGGGTCCTGCCCAGCCTGGCCTGGTCCCCGGACAGCGGCTCGCTCGCCTACGTGTCGAGCGTCACGGGCCAGCCGGACCTCTACCTGTACGACACGGTCGCCGGCTCCTCCATCCCGCTCACCAGCACCCTCGGCCTGGAGCAGGGGCCGGTGTTCTCTCCGGACGGGCAGCAGCTCGGCTTCGTCACGGACGAGGGCCTGGGGCGTGAGCTCCGGGTCCTGGACCTGCGCGCGCCCGGGCAGGCGCGGGCGCTCGAAGTCGAGCTCCCGCTGGCCGTGGGTTTCCTGGACTGGGTCCAGGCCGGCCAGCTCGGCGTGTCCTTTGGCGCGCGGTTCCTGCGCGTGGAGCCTGCCGGGGCCTTCAGGCTGCCCGAGGTCGCGCTCCTGGTGGGCGAGAACCTGTTCTCGGCCCTGGCCACGGACGACGCGGGCAACGCGAGCCCGGCCTCGGATCCCATCTCGGTCACCCTGGACAGCGCCCGGCTCCCGGACCTCGCCGTTCTGGACCTGGTGGTGTTCCCGGCCCTGCCCGTGGCCGGCGAGCCCGCGACCTTCGGGTTCAGCGTGCGGAACCTCGGCGGGGTGGAGGCCCCAGGCGCCAGCGTCCAGGTGCTGGTGCTCTCGGGCGGCAACGTCGAGCTGGTGCTGGAGACCGCGCTCGGGACCCTGCAGGTCGGTGGAGCGATCCCGCTGGAGGCCACCTGGGACACCGCCGACCGGGCCGGTCCGGCCGAGGTGTTCGTGGTGGTGGACCCGGACGACGCGCTCCTCGAGGCGGACGAGGACAACAACTCGGCCAGCCGGGAGTTCCACGTGTCCGGGAGCCAGGGCCTCGAGCTCCTGACCAGCCTGGATCGGGCCTCCCTGGCCCACGACGAGTGGCTGGCGGCCGAGATCCTGCTCGCGAACAGCGGGTCCGAGGTCGAGGCGCGGCTCCAGATCCTGGTGGAGGACGCCCAGGGCGCCCTGGTCGAGCCGCTCCTCGACGAGCAGCTCGAGCTGGTCTACGGCTTCACCCAGAGCTACTTCCTGCCCTGGAACTCCGGCGATACCTTCCCCGGGGCCTACCGGGTCCGTTCGGTGCTGACCGGCGCCGGCGGCCAGGTGCTGGCCGAGAGCACGGCCCCGTTCGAGATCCGGCCGACCCTGGACCTGGCGCTCGTGGCCACCACGGATCGCCAGAGCTACGGCACCTTCGAGCAGGTGGACGTCCAGGTCGCGCTCGAGAACCTGGTGGAGAGCTACGTGGTGCCCGCGCTCGACGTGGTCACCACCGTCCGGGATCCAGGCGGGGTCGTGGTGCTCGCCCAGCAGGACCCGGTCCGCGATCTAAGGTTCGACCTGCCGGTGCGGCTGCACGCCCTGTGGAACACGGAGCTCCGCCCGGCAGGGGTGTACCTGGTGGACGTGTCTGCCTCGGTCGAGGGGACCGTGGCGGCCACGGCCCAGACGACCTTCACCCTGGTGCCCGTGGTCGAGCTCTCGGGGGCCATCGCCGCGGTGCCCCGGGTGGCGCAGCCCGGCACCCAGGTCACGGGCGCCTGGAGCGTCTCCAGCTCCGGCAACGCCCCGTCGGGGCCGCTCGCGGTGCGGACCGCGCTGGTCGAGCCCGGGACCTTCACCGTGTTGGCCAGCCAGGACGCCGCCGCGGAGGTCGGGCCGGGCGCGACCCTCGAGGGCCAGGCGGGCTTCGACCTGGCCGGTCTCGGGTACGGGACGTACCTCCTCACGCTGTCGGTCGACCGTGGTCTGGGGGAGGAGTGGCTGGCGTCGGCCTCGTTCATGATCGTGGACACGGTGGGCCCGGCCATCGCGGTGCTCTCGCCCCAGGAGGGCGGCACCTACGGCACGACCGTGCGGGTCGAAGCCCTGGTGCGCGACGACGGCCAGGGGGTCGAGCGGGTGGACTTCCAGGTGGACGGGGGGCCGTGGATCGCCATGGGCCCGGCGGACCCGATCCGGGGCCGTTACCTGGGCTTCTGGACCCCGCAGCTCGGCCAGGAAGGGCCGCACGTCATCCACTTCCGGGCCATGGATCTGGCCGGCAACGAGTCCCGCGCTGCAGTGGCCATCGTGGTGGAGAACATCTGCCACCCGGTCGCCGAGGTGTGCGACGGCGCGGACAACGACTGCGACGGGAGCACGGACGAGGAGCTGGGCAGCACGACCTGCGGCGTGGGCCCGTGCCTGCACACCATCCAGAACTGCCTCAACGGGGTGGCTCAGACCTGCGATCCCCTGGCTGGTGCAGTGGCGGAGACCTGCGACGCGCGGGACAACGACTGCGATGGCCAGGTCGACGAGGAGCTTGGAAGCACCACCTGCGGTCTTGGGATCTGCCAGCACACCGTCGAGAATTGTGTCGCCGGCGTGCCCCAGAGCTGCGACCCGCTCGAAGGGGCCGTGGCCGAGAGCTGCAATGCCCTCGACGACGACTGCGATGGCAGCACGGACGAGGAGCTTGGCAGCACCACCTGCGGCCAGGGCATCTGCACGCACACCGTAGAGAACTGCGTCGCGGGCGTGCCTCAGACCTGCGATCCCATGGACGGCGCGCTAGCCGAGAGCTGCAACAGCCTGGACGACGACTGCGACGGCAGCACCGACGAGGAGCTCGGAACCACGACCTGCGGTCTCGGCCCCTGCGAGCACACCGTCGAGAACTGCCTGGGCGGCGTGGCCCAGACGTGCGATCCGCTGGCCGGCGCCTCCGAGGAGCTCTGCGACGGGATCGACAACGACTGCAACGGCTCCGTGGACGACCTGGACGCCGACGGGGACGGCTACCTGGCCTGCGTGGACGACTGCGACGACTCGGACCCGGCGGTCAACCCGGGCGCGGCCGAGATCACCTGTAACGGTCTGGACGACGACTGCGAGCCAGCCAGCCCGGATGACCCGGACGAGGACGCGGACGGGGTCAGCCTGTGCTCGGGCGACTGCGACGACCTGGATCCGGACGTCCACCCGGGCCAGACCGAGATCCCGGGCAACGGCAAGGACGACGACTGCGATCCGTCCACCCCGGACGGCGCCGGGCCCGGCCTGCCCGAGTTCGACCAGGCCGTGTGCGCGGACGAAGGCCTGACGCTGAAGCAGAACGCCCGGGTCGCGAGCTACGACCCGTACACCATGACCGAGGGCGATCGGGCCCAGGCGCTCACCCTGGGCGACCTCACCCTGCTCCACAACGCGGCCATCGCCGGCGACCTGGTGGCCTGGGGCAACCTGCTGCTCAGGAACAACGCCCAGGTGACCGGCGACGCGGCCGTGCACGGCGCGGTCACCATGAAGAACAACGCCTGGATCGGCGGCGTGGTGAGCGTCCTCGAC
>Ga0116143_10001889_pt1 | contig 24055 bp, 22 predicted proteins | sample AD_UKC034_MetaG_FD_89745 | JGI IMG/M metagenome (GOLD analysis project Ga0116143, IMG submission 89745) | Active sludge microbial communities of municipal wastewater-treating anaerobic digesters from USA - AD_UKC034_MetaG | ecosystem: Engineered > Bioreactor > Anaerobic > Digestate | place: USA...
GTTGGGCATACCGCCGATGACCAAGTGGAGACCGTTTTAATGCACTTACTGAGAGGGGCAGGCTTGAGCGGGTTGAAAGGCATGGCTTACCACGAAGTGATACCAGCCTGGCATCGAAGCTTACCGATAATTAGGCCGATGTTGGGGGTATGGCGGGCAGAAGTGGAAGCCTATTGCGAAAGTAAGGGCTTGGTGCCTGTAATTGACGATAGTAATCGTGACTTGACTTATTACCGAAACCGCTTGAGGCATCAGCTTTTGCCCATCTTAAAGACTTATAACCCGAATATCAAGCAAGTTATGTGGCGGATGGCAGATGTCTTAACCTTTGATGAGCAGCTGATCGCAGAACTAACTCATCAAACCTTGCAGGAATGCCTGGTGGATGCTCAAAAGGGCTATATTAGTCTGGACAGGCAGCGTTTCAATCAAAAGGGCTTAGGAATGCAACGCCGTTTACTGCGCAGCATGTGTGCGCACCTGCGACCATCTTTGAGAGACATTGGTTTTGATACTATAGATCGGGCTATAAAAACGCTGCAGCAGCCAGGTAATGTCGGCCGTGTGGATTTTATAGATTATCTTGACCTGATGATTAAAAAGGATGTCTTTTACATAATTGAAAAGGATGCCAACCTGCGCTTCCCCAATTTTCCGCAATTAAAAAACGCAGATTTTGCTGCCCAGTTTCAACCGGGTAGTGCAGTTGACTTGGCAAATGGCTGGAAAGTTCAAGCCGACTTGCTTGAAGATTTAAGTATCAGCCAAATCCCTCAAGCCGACCTGCAAGACCCAAACCAGGCATGGCTGAATGCAGAAAGTTTTAATTTCCCCTTGGTAGTGCGGGGTAGGCAGGAAGGCGAGCGCTTTCAACCACTTGGTATGGGTGGCCACAGCCAGAAGTTGAGTGATTTCTTTATTAATAAAAATATCCCCCAGGAAGCGCGTGACCTTTGGCCGCTGCTCACTTCTGGGGAACATATCGTTTGGATAGCAGGTCTGCAACCTGCACACAACTTCAGGATGAAGGGCTCAGAAAAAGCGATCTTACATCTTCAATTACTGAAGTCTATTCAATAAATTTTATGGATTATTGATCCATAATACCTGGTAGAGGATTTGTTCAATCAGGGGGTAGTTGGGCAAGAGCACGCTGGCGCCGCCATCTGTCATCCAGGGCATAGCTTCGTTTGGGGTCAAAGTAAAGGAGTTGAAATTATCTTCCTTAGTAAACTTGTTCAAAGGCACTAAGAAATACCACAAATCAACCAGGTTAGAGTCTGATTCCACCAGCGTACTAATTGTACCAATTAATAAGGGCATATTCATGATGCTGCTGGGACTGATTGCCTTCTTAAAAATGGCACTGACTACTTCTTGGGCTCGGCGGGTGCGATCAAAATCGGATGAGTTGTACCGCGCACGTACGTACCATAGCGCTTTTTCCGCATCCATATACTGAACGCCTTCTTCTATATAACACCAACGTTCGCTGTTAAATTCACATTGATCTTCCATTGGTTGCCTGGCGTGGACATCAATTCCACCCAATAAATTGATGATTTTCTTAAAGCCATTGAAATCCACCATGGCATAATGATCTGGTCTGAAACCGAAATTAACTTGCATTGTGTCCCCGAGAAGGTCAAAACCACCAACCTGTACTGCCGTATTAATTCTCTCATAAGTCCAACCAGGAATTTCGACCCAAAGATCACGCGGGAATGAAAGCATATTTGCTTTGCCCGTTTGCAGGTTGTAAGCAACCAGAAGAATGACATCCGTACGGAATCCTGATTCTGGTCGATAATCTGACCCAAGCAGCATAATAGTCTTAACATGTTCTGGTACGGGTAGCCAGCCAGTGATTTGCTGAGCAGCCTCTGTATCTTCTGTTTTACTATTTAGTAAATTAGTTAAGAAACCCGGCTGTCCTTGCCTGATTAGGTTCACGCTGATGCCACCTGCAACGATAAGTACCATTAAAAACAGAATGACAAAAAGAAGGCAGGTCAAGCATGACCTTTTCTTTTCTGGTTTTTGTGTATACATTATTAATTTTCTCCATCTAAACGGCATAAATGCCAGCTCTATTTTTGTTAAACGCCGCCAATAATAACATTATCATGATAATTTGTCATGGGTGCACTAAGTGCATGAAAAAAGCTGCACATGGCATAAAAAATGTGCCCTCTTGCGAGGGCATTCTAAGGATTGTCTTATTATTCCTCTGGGTTTTCTTCCCAGGCTTGGGTATCAAAGCCCTGTTCTTTTGCTAGGGTGCGTAATTTTTGGAAGATTTCCCGCCATTGAATTTTTGATATGCCCAATTTTTGCCTAATCTTATCCGGTTCGATGCCATTAACAAGATCGTTCAAAGCGCTAGTCCAGCGGCACATGTCAAATGATAAATGTTTTTCAAGGCCTGCAGCGTTGCTAATATCTTCCAAGATATACTCCAAGCGGCGTGGAGACCATGGGAAGGCTTGGTCAACAGGATTGTATTGTTGTTGATATTCCCTAAAAGCCTCTACCCAAAACTGGGAAACGGGAATTTTTCTTTCTTTGTACCGGTAACGAGGATTGGTATAACGCACGAAGATAAAGGGTCCGTTTGGTGAATCAAAATCAAGGTGGTTCAAGCTTAGGTTAATACATTCACCTTTTTTAATTGCTGTTTCAAGTAGCAGGGACAGGAGCGTGTAAGGCCGTGAGTCTGCCGGCTGTTTAAAGCGCATGGCATCAGCTGTATCGATAACCTTTTGTACTTCTGATTGGGTCAGCACCACCGGCAGGGGGCTCTTCACTGCTAACTGGACTAATTTTTCAGCAGGGTCAACGGTTAGTACAGCATTAGAACTCAGCCAGCGAAAAAAAGATTTGAGCGAGGTAATCCTCCTTGCTAAGCTTTTCGGGCTGCAGGGTATGTTCCGTTCGTTTGCAAGCCAATTGGTAAAGTCCTCCAGGTCTTTCGTGGTGATCTGCCCAATTGGCTTATCAGGCGGCAAGAAGCTTGATAGCAATTGCAGATCTGCTTCAAACGCTTTTACGGTATGTGTAGAACGTCCCTGGTCGCGCAGGTAAAACTTCCAGGCTTGAATAGCTGGTTGCAAGAGTGTATCTTCAGTGATATGAGCAGAAAGCGATACAGTTTTATCTGACATGATTTCTCCAGTCTATATTTTTTCGTATAGTCTAACTATTTTTAGTTTATAACAATAATTAGAACTTGTCAAATACTTACTGGTTCAGATACAAAGCTTCAGCTAAGATGTTTTGGATGGCGTAATAATCTGGAATTAATACCATGGCGCCTTCGCCAGTGATCCAGTTGGTGACATGTTCCTGTCCGACCACGTACCGGTTGATGTTGCTGCCATCGCGCACGGAGTAGGCAAGTGGTAGGTAAGCCAAGATATCTCCCAACCCAACGTTTGTCTCGACATATTGCGTGTAAAGGTCATACATTTCTGGAACTTTTGTAATCATATCCAGGCTAATGATGCGGTTAAAAATCGCTTGGACTACTTCTTGTGCGCGCCTGGCACGATCAAAGTCATTGGTGGAGTAACGCGCCCTGGCATACCATAAAGCCCAATCAGCATCCATATGCTCCACACCGGGGTACACAAAACAATGACTGTTGATGCTAAGGGTGTGGTCACATTGATCTTCAAAGAATTTTTCTACCTGTACATCGATGCCACCTAGGCTTTCAATGACAGCTCTGAAACCAGCAAAATCGACCATTAGGTAAAGATCTGGTCGGATTCCAAAGTTAGCTTGAAATGTTTCTGCTAAAAGCTCAAATCCACCAACCATATGCGCGGTATTAATTCGGTTCATCTGCCAGCCTGGGATGGTCACGTAAAGATCCCGCGGAAAGGAAACCACGCTTACCGCTTGGTGTTCTGGATTGAGTGAAAGTAAAAGGATGACATCAGTGCGGTAACTGCCGTCATTGCGGGAATCAGAGCCGAGCAATAAAATATTGAGCTGCCTTTCGGGGAGTTCAGCTAATTCTATTGTGGGCACAGGCGTTGGCGTATTTTCTGGTTGGGGGGGCAATACCTCGATACTACCGTCCTCTAAAACATAAGCAAATGAATTGGGCTGGAAGGGAGTGGGGGTGATGTGCATGCCTCGAATCCTGACATTGATGTTTGAATCTGGCGAATTTGCAGCAACATTGACAACAACACCTGCAAGGATAACCCCGAATAAAGAAAGGGTAATTACCAGGAAGACTGATAACGTGATTATTTGATGTTTTTTAAGCTGCATAATTTCCTCAAATCTCTTCTTTTGGTGTGTCTGCAATTAGATCTGCTTTTGAATTACTATCAAAATCGAATGGCAATCGCAGGCGATAGGTTGTCGGTTGGTTTACATCACTGTTTATCCAGAAATTACCCTGCAAAACCTGGATATGTTTCATGACCTCACGTAAGGCATCAATGTCTCCAATACCACCAGGGACAGGATGAGCAATTCTTTCAATCATCCTTTGGAAGGAATCTTGTTCTTGCTGGGAGAGCCCACCGCCCTGGTCTGTGACCTGGATATCCAGAAAAGGTTGCTGTGCAGGGTCTTCACCGAGCGCCACCCGCACTTGCACCTGTGCGCCATTTGGCGAAGCAGATAGGGCATTGCTTAATAAATTGGAAAATACTTTTGTAAAGGAGTCTTTTACAATCTTGATTTTCTCTGGCAAGTCGCCTAATTCAAGCTGCATTTGGAGGTCCTTTTGTGCAATTGTCTCTGAGACTTCCAAAAGGGACTGATGGACCAACTCAAACGGGTCTATAGTGTCTAGGTGTATTTCAGGCTGCCAACCGGTCACAACTAGATCCTCTTGATCTTCCAAGCCAGCCTGCTTAAACCCTTTAGGTGTTTGTAAATCTTCAAGATCTTGGGCTGCAATAATGTCATCAACGACTGACTTTGCTTTCTGCATTGCCAATTTCAAGCGATCGATTTGCAGATTAGCCCGCTGCACTTGCAGCTCCAAATTCTGTTTTTCTTGTTTGAGCTGCTGCGCTTCCTGGACTATGCTTTGACCTGCTTGTATTTTGTCTTCAAGAGTCGAAATCTGGTCTTTCAAGCTCTCAACACGTTCAACCCAAGATTGAATTTCGACCTGGTAGGCATTTTTATTATTGTTGTATTCCAATCGCAGTTCACCAAGTAATATTTGGCTGCGCTCTAGCTGCTCTTGCAGGCGTGTATTTTCCCTTGTTACCTGGTTCAGCGTTACTTGGATACCTTCGGTAGCATGAATGCGTGCATCAACCTCAAAAGCATTTTCAATAATCCGGGCAAGGCTGGGTCCTAACTTTTCAAGTCTTTCAAGGTTCTCCGGTGTCCATCTTCGAAATGTGTAGGGCGTCATAAGCAATAGTGCAATGCTGTGGGTTTTTCCATTGGATTTAATTGGAAATATCAACGGGTCCCCTAACTGGTTATAACCTGTTGCCCTGTAGAGGTTATCAATGTCTAATTTGTAGCGCTCATTAGCGATTAATTGAAGTGGTTTACCATCTAAAAATGCCTGGTATAGATTCGGTGCCTGGTCTGCACTTAGCTTAAAGGAGCGTAAGTAATCTTCACGGATGAGATCATAAGCTGATTCGACATTGATTTGTAGGTTGCTTTGGTCCAAATGCATCACAGCGCATATATCAGACATCATAAACAGACTGACAGCATGTGAAACTGCATTTTGAATCTTTTTACTGTTATTCTGCAAACCTATTTCTAAGAAGGACTCTGCCAGGCGGGGGGTAACATCCACCCGGTCATCTGACTCAACAGGTTTGTATTTGGCTTCATCTTGGAAGTGATTAATGAAAGCAAGGTTTGCATGCTGCCAGGCGATGCTGATAAGGAGTGGATAATAAAGCAATTCACTCAAAAGCACAGCCGCAGGCAGTGATCCTGCGTTAGGCGAGAAGTAATAAAGCAAATATCCCAAAACAGCAAAAACAATGATTAAGATACCTTCTAATTTGTAATGTGATTTTTGGGCCAGCAAGCCCGCAAAGGCTAATAAAAGCAGGACAAATGTGGCAATAACCCAGGTTGCGTCCAACCAAGTGCCGTTAAAACTGAGGGCAGCAGGTTCATTAAGCCAATAAATTATGGCTAAGGCGCCAGCAATCAGGGTCAGAAGGGTTAACAAGCTGGCAAGGATATCCAACCAGGATTTTGGCTTTTGGGATAATAAAGACCAGATCAACCAAATTAATGAAAGCATGGTCAGGATGCGGTGACCTAGCGGCAGTAAGCGGTTAGCCATCTCAGACCCACGCCAGGCAATAAGACTAAGTGTAAATAGTAAAATTTGCAGACTGAAAATGATGATCATTGCCAGCATGACTCTTCTGGTCTTGGTGGCCGGTGTAGTTTGGTAAGCCCTAATAGCTGTGGCAAGCGCTAAAGCAACTGCAGAGAGGATAACCAGGTAATAAATCAAATTTCCTGGAAATTCCGTCAATACAAGGATGATTTCATTTAATGCCAACATCGACTACCCATTATTCAACATCATTATTTGCTCATATAAAACCTTATGCTTATTGTTGCAAGAAGTATTCCAAACACATGCAAATTAGCAACTTCATTACCAGTGTTGCCTAGCGTTGAATCTCCACAACAACGCCTTCCTCAGCCCAATAGAAAAGCGACTCCGCTGCTGGTAGGTCCATGATAACGCAGCCATAGGAGGCTGGTCTGCCAAGACTGCTTGCCCATAGGCGTACACCGCTGGATAGCAAAGGCAGACCATGAATGCCGTTCATAAAACCCGGCCAGGCCTCGTATATACCCATGAAATGAGGCATCCACAAATCCCAATTCGATGCGTAGGCGTTAATGTCATGTGTTTGGATTTGAAAAATGCCAGCCATAGTCGGTGAATCGTCCATGCCCGTACTGATCACATGCTCACTGCGTAAATTGCCATCCTCATAAGTCCACATGTACTGTTGACTAATCGATATCACAATGCGCTTATTTTCGATGACGGGTAAGGGCAGCAGGTCATTGGGCGAAGGGATGATTATCTCACGTCCAGTAAATAAAGTTTCAGAAGTCAAGCCGGGATTTGCATCCATCAGGCGGTACAAAGGCATACCGTAATTGAGGGAAATTCCCCACAGCGATTCGCCAGCCTGGACGGTATGTGTGCTGGGCAAATGCCTGATCTCCACCTTAGCGTATTCACTTTCTAACCAGGTTTGTTTAAATATTTCTAAATTTGTAGGAATTTGAATTTGACGCTCTCTGCCCAAGTCTTGATTCCAGGTCTCAAACAGACCTTCAATTTGCTCATTTGACGGTTCCAACCAGACTTTTAGAGAAACACCGTCAACTTTTACCCAGGCAGCTTTGATTTCATCTGAAACTGACCAGGAGAAGCGCTCATCCAGGATTGGGTCGTATGCTTGCAGACTGAGCTCTTTTGACACTAGTTGATCTATTTCATCAATCAACTCTGAAAGATCATAAACAGCAGGGTAAACAGGTTTAACGATGATTGGGAGACTGTCCTGCATCAGGACCAATAACGGCTTTTCAACTAGTGGCGCAAGTGTAGCTTCGACATCGACAAGTGCACCATCATGTCCACGAACAGATTGCCAACGTCCATCCTTCAGCTCGATATAACTTTCCAAGGCTGGCTGGTTGTGCAAATCTGCAATTGACTGGATCAAGTTTTGGGCTGTGTCTAAGTCTAAGCTAGCTATGGGGATGATATTGATGCTTTTCTTCTGCCATAGGTGTTGAATTTCGTCAACAGCATCCTTCTCGCGGCCAACCCCGTAGGCTAAATTTGCAGTCTCTTCTGCGTCGATAGTAAGGCCTAAATCACTGGGATTTATAGAAAATTCACCAAATGGTGCTTCTAGCAAGATACTGGTTTCTTTGTTCCAAACCGAGTCTATTATTTCTGATGCTTGTTGGCGGGTTTTTAAAGATAAATCAAGATCATAAACCCTCACACCAGGCAAAATAATCTGATTGCTATTAAATATATAAGTGGTTACGGATAAAACCAAGACTATCAAAAGGGTAATACCTACTATAGCTAAAAGCAATACCAAACATCCATGATGTTTTTTCGTGGCTTGGACTCTATCTTGGCGGGGCGTTGCCATAGGTCTGGTTGGCCTTGTCGGCTCGTTACTCTTCATATTTATCCTCATAATGCTTTTCTTCAAACAATGACGGAATTAATAGCCAATACGTTCCTTCATTATGAGAATAGGTGCAAGCATGATGCCATAATAAAAAAAGGTTGCCGATTATAGACTACACCCTTTTTCCAAGTATATTATTGAGTCAACTCAAGATTTTTCAAGCATTTTCAGTGCGCTGCGTAAGCGTACAAGGCTCTCGTGTTTACCTAATAACTCTGCCAATTCAGTTGCACCGCCTGGTGTTGAAGGCAGGCCAGAGAGTGCTGTGCGAATAGGCCACATCACCGTGCCGACTTTTAGGTTGGATTGATTTGCGTAAGTCTTCAAGCTTTCAAACAGGCTAGCGTTGTCCCATTCGGTTAGGTCTTCCAATCTTGGTAAAGCCTCCTGAAGTACTTTCAAGCTGCTGTCCAAGGTGGATTTGGATTTTGGATTTTCAAATAACTGTAAATCGTATCTTGGTAATTCTGATAAAAAGTGGACGACTTCTGGAATGGCTGTCATTTGCTCTATTCGTAATTGGATTAATTTACTCACTTTTTCCAGATCTAAATGGTGAACTGCTTCTGGATAGTAGGGCAAAGCTGAAGTATGAAATGTTTCTAAAGGCAAGGCGCGGATGTGTTCCCCATTAAGCCATTTTAGCTTGTCGTAAGAGAAGGCTGCACTTGATTTATTGATGCGGTCCATGCTGAAGGCATCAATTAAGGTCTCCAAAGTGAAGAATTCACGATCATCACCAGGGCTCCACCCAAGCAGCGCAACATAATTGACGATGGCTTGGGGGAGGTAACCCATCACAATAAGATCCTCAAAAGAAGGGTCACCCAAGCGTTTACTGAATTTCTCGCCATTCTCTTTGATGATATGCGGCAAGTGCACATAATCTGGTATGTCCCAGCCGAAAGCCTGGTAAAGCAGGTTGTATTTGGGTGTTGATGAAAGATATTCCTGTCCGCGTACTACATGGGTGATGCCCATCAAGTGATCATCCACCACGTTGGCAAAATTGTAAGTAGGATAGCCGTCTGACTTTAGTAACACCTGGTCATCAAGCGAGTCGTGTGCGATAGTAATTGAACCATAGACATGATCGTAAAAAGTGGTGCTGCCAGATTCTGGGATTTTCTGGCGAATTACCGGCTTAGGATTTCTGGAAAAATGTTCCTTGATTTCTGTATGGGTCAAGTTGCGGCAAGGATCGCGGCGCGTAATACCTTTGTCTGGTTCGTCTTCGCTAACTGCCTTATCTTCTTTTTGGCAGAAACAGTAATAAGCAGCGCCTTCATCAATTAACTGCTTGGCATACTCTGCGTAGATTGGCAGGCGTTGGCTTTGCACATAAGGACCAAAGCCGCCATCTTTGTCTGGGCCTTCGTCATAGGTAATGCCCGCCAGCGCTAAGCTTTTATAGATCGCCTGGACTGCTTCTGGCACGTTGCGCGCCTGGTCAGTATCTTCTATCCGGAGAATGAAGACACCCTTGTCTTTCCGGGCAATCAAGAAAGCGTACAGGGCAGTGCGCAGGTTTCCAATGTGCATGTAACCGGTTGGGCTTGGTGCAAAACGTGTTCTCAACATATTTCCTCTCAAATTAGGAATGATTGGTTAATATCCTACCATAAATTAGATTAATACAATAGCATGATAAATGGGACAACAAGATAAGGCATTAGTATAATTAAACCTTGAAAAGGCTTAAGAAAAAAATGAATGCCAGGAGAAAAAAATGATTGATGAGATCGGTAAGCAAATGTACATGCTTTGCGCCAGGCTCTTTCCTATTTGTAGAAGCATCACTGGAGAAGGTTTTCGTCAATCCTTAGATATTTTGAGAGAATACCTGCCAGAACTGCAAATTCACCATGTCCCGAGCGGTACAAAGGTCTTTGATTGGGAAGTACCGCTGGAATGGAATATCCGTGATGCCTACATCATCGATCCTGATGGTAATAAATTATGTGATTTCAAGGAAAATAACCTGCATATTGTAGGCTATTCCGTCCCCGTTGATCTTGACTTATCTTTAGCTGAGTTACAGCCTCATTTGTACTCATTGCCAAACCAGCCTACAGCGATTCCTTATATTACTTCTTACTATAAAGCGCGCTGGGGATTTTGTCTTCCGCACGAATTGCGTGAAAAGCTGAAAGAGGGCACCTACCATGTCTTCATTGATAGTGACCTGGCACCAGGCAACCTGTCTTATGGTGAATTGATTTTGCCAGGTGAACAAAGGGAAGAAATCTTCTTTTCAACCTATTTATGCCATCCTTCAATGGCAAATAATGAGCTTTCAGGACCTGTCTTAGCGACCTTCTTGGCACGCTGGCTGAAAACCATTGATGCGAGGCGTTTTAGTTACCGCATTATCATCATACCTGAGACAATTGGGTCAATTACCTACTTAAGTAAGAACCTGGCAGTCATGAAGCAAAACATTATTGCAGGATTTAACCTTACCTGTGTTGGTGATGAAATGGACTACTCTTACTTATCTTCCCGGTTTGGAGATACCTTGGCAGACAAAGTCGCTTTGCATGTGCTCAAGCATACTCATCCTGAATTTAAGCCTTACACCTTCATGGATCGGGGCAGCGACGAACGTCAATACTGCAGCCCTGGTGTTGATTTGCCAGTTTGTTCCATGATGAGATCAAAATACCATGAATACCCAGAGTACCATACTTCCTTAGATGATCTCTCTTTCATTTCCCCAGCTGGTTTATCAGGCAGCTTTGCCATTTACCAAAAAGCAATACAATGTCTTGAGGCCAACGAGAAATTAAAAGGAACCGTATTATGCGAACCTCAACTGGGTAAACGCGGTTTATACCCAACCATTAGCACAAAAGACACCGCAAAATTGGTGAAGAATATGATGAACATCTTGGCTTATGCAGATGGGACTCGCACAAGCTTAGAATTGGCAGAATTAATTGGTGTGCCTTTATGGGAAATTCTGCCCACTATCAATACCTTGATAAGAGAAGGGCTATTAGAGGTCATTGACTAATATTGGCATAAAGGGGATCTTAAAATTGAAAACCAGCCCTAGATGTAAATTTTGGGCTGGTAAAGTCTAACGCTATCTTTTGTGTTATTAGTCGCTGAAGCTAATGCTATTAAGAAAGTGGTTGTAAAGATCCCAGTCTTCTTTATCAGCAGTATGCAGAAAAACAATACTAAATAGCTGGTCATTATGGATGAAGAAAAACGTATCTGAGGCATAAGATTGCGGGCTGCGCGGATGATGAAGGTGAATTGCTGTTTCGCCGGCAATGACCCTATCTTCTTTCCGTTCTTCGATCAGTAAATTATTCTCAGCCAAGATTGTTTCCAGGTCCTTATCTGTCCCTGTAATATAGGGCTCAATTGAAGGATGGTTGACGTAAATCATCGGCCAATGCTCATCATTACTCAGGGGGCCAATTAGGCTGATGGTCTGCCCCGGATCGCCAACGGATGTCACCTGGGAATCTTGGGGAATATGTAGGCTGTATGATAATCTCTCATTGCGATAGATGTAACAGCCATCCTCCGCTTTTACTGTTAACGGATAAATGCCGCCCTCCACACAAGCGCCGCGGTAAAAAGCCCATTCTTCACAAGCACTGCCATCCGCGAAATTACACATGCCGATTTGGTTGCCGTAAGCATCAGTAATTATCTCAAGCTTGCCGCCTTTCTCTTGGCAATGAACTGAAGCAGGGTTTGGCAAACCAATTGCTTGGTCTAGGCTATCCCCGGGTTTACATTCACCCCGGTAATAAGCCCATTCTTCACATTCACTGCCATCTTCAAAGAGGCAAAATCCTACTTGACCCCCCGATTCGTCTGTGCGGATTTCGAGCTTCCCACCATTTTCTTCGCAGAAAACAGAAGCTGGATTGGGCATGCCGATCTCTTTTGCCAGGCTATCACCAGGTTTGCATTCCCCCCGGTAAAAAGCCCATTCTTCACACTCGCTACCGTCCTCGAAGATACAATAACCTATTTGTCCGCCATCTTTGTCGGTACGGATCTCGAGGGTTCCACCTTGTTCTTCGCAAAAAACTGAGGCGGGGTTGCGCATGTCCGCTTTTTCGGGTGAACATGCTGTAATACTTATGATGATGATAATCAGCGTTGAAAGGATTAAAAATTTTTGGTTCATTTCAACCTCCAAACAATCAGGTAAATTAATCAAAATTGTTTATGTAAATTAACTATATATTAAAATTTCTCTTCTATAACAATCAGACGAGAAGTCTTCTTTATTTGTTCCAATTATTTTAGGTTTTGACGGATTGCAATGAGTTTTTAACTATTAATAGGGTTTTTTGGGGCTTGAATTTCTTCTGGGATTTTTCCAAGGTTGATCACATGTTTGTTTAGCAAGTTTGATACCCCTGCAAAGATGCACACAACGCCACCTGCTAAAAACCATATATGCACACCAACTGCGTCAGACAAGGGACCTGCAATACCGAGACCAATAGGCGTTGCTAATGAAGCCCCTGCGTTGATGATTGAAAAAACACGCCCCTGTTTTTGTGGTTCAACGCGCGCTTGCATGGCTGCCATAAGCGGACCGTTTGTAAGCGGATTGGTTAATCCAACTAATGCTAGGGCAGCAATCGCAAAATAATAACCACTGCGTGGAATAATTCCCAGTAAAGATACTCCCAAGCCCATTACCAACAGAAAAGTCATCGAGGTTATTAAGCGGTTCTTAAATCCTCCCCAGATGCTCAAAACTAAACCGCCAACGACAAAACCGATACTAAAAACAGATTCAGCGAGACCAAGGTCAAGAACACCTCTTTTGAAATATTCTGTGACCAATAAGGGCAAGAGGGAAAATGCCGGCGAAAGGATTAAATTGATTAACATAGCAGTAATGATGATAAAGAGTAAACCGGGTAAGGTGCGAATGAATTGAAAACCCTCAATCATGTCCTGCCAAAGGTTCTTTTTGTAATTGCCCTTTTCGTCTTTAATTCCGGGGTCAATTTCAGGTTGGGGAAGGTGAAAGAAGAAAAGCGGTATGATAGCTACGAATACTGTTGCAACATCAACTAAGAGGATGCCATCCATAGGTAAAATACCGAGAAGAAAGGCACCAAGCGGAGGGGCAAGGATGCCTAGTAAGCCGGCAAGAGTCTGATTCATGCCAGAAACATGTGCGAGCTGGTTTTTAGGGACCATCAATGATGTTGATGTCAGCATGGCTGTCCATTGGAAGGTGCCGAAAGCTGAACGCAGGAACATTACACTGTAAATTTGCCAAAGCCTGACCTCTGTGAAGGCAAATAGGCCAGCTAAAGCCAAGGTCACCAAGGCTGTCAGGACGTCAGAAACAATCAAAACCGTTTTGCGATTCCAACGATCAACCAATGCACCTGAAATTGGGCTAATGATTACATCTGGCAGCAAGCTCATTAAAGAGCCGATTGCTAATACAGTAGCCGAACCAGTGCTGGAGGTAAGGTACCAAACAAAAGCAAAACCAACCAGCCGGCTGCCAAGCATAGAGACTGCCTGCCCGGACCAAATGGTAAAAAAGCGTTTCTTCCAATGACCAAAATCTGTATTTGTTGGTCGTTCCATGAGTAACTTGACCTATTAAAACTTACTTCTGATTAATTTGCTTGCGACAGATCGCTTTCATAGTGGTTGATTTTCTCCAAAGCTATATGGGTAGCTTTTTGGTCTTTATCTGATGCTTTGAACTTTAGCCATACAGGGATGATGGCTAAAAGCGATGCCCAAGCTGTAATCATGAAGGGGGTTGATGGAGATATGTTTTGATACATAGAGGCACCAATTGCAGGGGCAGGTAAGGAGAATAGACCCAAACTGGAATGAATTAACCCAAAACCTGTGCCACGCAATTTATCTGGCAGTACTTTACTAAGCAGGGATTGGTAAGCTGGTGCCATTAGGCCAGTGCCGATTCCGAAAATACCCCAAGTCGCTGCGAAGCCCCAGAAAGTTTCTGCTTTAATAAAAATAAACAAAGCCGCTGCTTCTAAAAGGAAGCCCAAGATAATTGCCAGGCGTTCGCCTTTCTTGTCAGCTAGCCAGCCAGCCGGGAAATTGGTGAGCATACTGCAAACGCCCATAATCGATGCTAACCAACCGATTTGCTGTGCTGAAAGGGATCCTATTTCCTCTAAATAAACAGGTAGAAGTGACCCTGAAAAAGAAAATGAAATATCCCGGATGCCATCTGTAATCAGCACCCAAGTGATGACCCCACCTGCCATCAGCAGACCAAACATAGCACCAAGATTGGTACTTAATGACTTCATGGTTAGCGGGCCGTTGCGTTTTGCCTGTGGGTGAGCGGCTGCACGCTTTGCCATCAACACCCGCATCACAGTGGCAACGGAATAAATGGCTGCAGCAGTGATCAGCATAACCTTAAATCCAAACTTATCCACCATGAAGCCCCCTAAGGGGGGACCAACAATGGTCACGATTGTAAAAATTGATTCTGTTAGCCCGTAGACCCGGGCACGGTTTTCTTCTGCTGATTCTTCGGCGATAAAAGCACCGAAGCTGGGTCCAATCAGGGACCTGGTAATGGCACCTAAAGCCTCACCGCTCAGCACCCACTGCCAGGTTGGCGCAAGGATCAGGCCGGCATAAGAGAGCAAACCCGCTACGCTGCCTATTGCAACGCTTTTAAGGCGCCCCAAACTATCCGAAATCCATCCGCCAAGGATCTGCAACACGAGCGGGATGATTTGTGCGATAGTAAAAAACAAACCAATCTGGATGACATTTGCACCAAGTGACTTTAAATATAAAGGCAGTAAGGGGCCATACATAGAGCCAGCCACGTTAGCAAAAATCATGGCTACCATGAACACTTGCAGCATTGGTGATAGTAAAGGTGTTCTTTTTTGTTGATTAGTTTCCATGTTTAGCAGTTGTCAAAAAAACACAGCAATTGCCATCTAAATTGCACGTACCGATTGCATGGCAAATGCTGTAAACTGAGATGAAAGATTATATCAGAGATGATTAATTACAGGATTTTATTCGAGAAACACCTCGATGTGTTCGCCGTCTTCATCATCTAATACATCAACAATTTGGCCAATTTCCCCGGCATTTAACCAGGTATTGAGCGTTTGTTCGTCAAGCCCTTCAATTTCAGGGGCGAACTTTGCGCCAAGGCGCATGCCGGAGCTAATTAATGAGACAGGCAGCCGGATGTTTACCCTGGATTTTCCTGTGTTCGTGTCTGTAATTTTGACACGCATAAAACGCGGTTTAACAGTCGCTGGAGGAAATGGTTCTCCTTCGACTGCACCTGGGATTTTTGGTGCTTTTGGTTTTTCTGATATGGTATCTAAGGCTTCAATTAACCTAGCTCCTTCAGCAGCACTGATTTTCCCTTCCTGGATCATGAGTAAAATTCGCATTCTTTCTTCAGTTGAGGCCATTATTATGCTCCTTTCTTGAATTCAAGCTCTAAACCTTGTAGTAATTGTTGTGCTTGAGTTGTATTGATTTTTCCCTTTTCAAGGTCATCCAAAATTTGTAAGCGTTCCTGCGCTGTAAGTGAGCGTTCTTCTTCCTTACCAGGTTCAAATCCCAACGCCCTGATTACATCATACAGACGATTTCGCAAGGTAGGATAAGAAAGGTTTAGTTCATCTTCCATCCGGTTGAAGCGTCCTTCACAGCGCACGAATGTAAGCACAAATTGCCGTTGTTCTTCACTCAAATCTGCAAAAGGACCAGAATGTGCTTGAAAATGTCCCTCAAAGTTAGTCTCACATTTTGGGCAATAAAAGCGAGTGACATATACATCGGACTCGCATATAGGGCATTTTTCTGGTAAACGGCGCATATTTTAAATTCTCCTTGGTTAAATCAGTCTACTCTAACCCCCATTTTATCACTTTTACAAAAAAAGTCAATAGTGAATATTAATAAAATCAATAAAAAAGACAAAAAAAATTGAGAAAATCAAAGTACATATCAATATTTATTTTAAGATCATCAGGAAATATCTTATGCAATAAAATTGTATATATATTATTTATATTATAATAATAAAAAATAAATACATAGCAATTATAATAATAAAAAAGTTTGTTTTAGGAAAGGATAAAAATATGAAAACCGTAAACATAACTGCAAAATCCAACACAGGATTTAGAATTGATGTTGAGGCTGGAAACCATACCTTAGTTGTTGATCAACCATCCCAAATGGGCGGTCAGGATGAGGGAGCCAGTCCATTGGATTACTTACTCGCTGCTTGGGGCAGCTGCCTTGCCACGGTAGCTGTGATTGTTGCAAAGCAAGAGCGCATAAAAATGAATGGGATTTCTGTGGCGGTTGAGGGTGATGTTGATTTGGATGTCTTAATGGGCAAATCAACTGAGAATCGGGCTGGGTTTTTTGGTATTAAGGTGAGCGCTGACGTGGATGCGCCTGGATTGAGCCTCGAAGAAAAAAAGGCATTTCTTAAAAAGGTGGAAGCACGCTGTCCTGTGACAGATAACCTGGTAAACACAACGCCTGTAACAATGGAAGTTGTCTAAGAATAAATTATTAGTTTTACATAAAAGTATTTATGCGCCTAGCCGAAAGTTTCGCTTGGTATAATTAAGCAATCTTACACGTGAGGTGCTGAATTATGGTTGACAAGCTGGTTGAGTGTATTCCAAATTTTTCAGAAGCAAGGCGCAGCGCTGTTGTTGACTCGATTATTGAGGCAATTCAGTCTGTTCCGAAAATCAGGCTGCTCGATCGTCATTCAGACCTAGATCACAACCGCACTGTGCTGACATTTATTGGTCCACCAGACGCAGTTGAAGAAGCAGCTTACCAAGCTATTGCAAAGGCAGCACAACTCATAGACTTAAATTTTCATCAAGGCGAACATCCACGCATCGGCGCAACAGATGTAGTTCCTTTTGTCCCGATTTCTGGTGTGAGCATGGTGGAATGTGTCGAGATGTCTCGCCGCCTGGGAAAGCGGGTGGCAGATTCACTAAACATCCCGGTTTATTTATACGAAGAAGCAGCTGTCAAACCTGAACGCAAAAATTTAGAAGAGATTCGCAGGGGACAATTCGAAGGGCTAAAAGAAGCTATTGCTACAGACAAACAAAGAGAACCAGATTTTGGACCGCACGAGTTAGGACCAGCGGGTGCGACCGTAATTGGTGCGCGGCATCCCTTAATTGCCTATAACGTTTACCTCACCAGCGATAATGTCAGCATCGCTGAAAAAATTGCCCGCAGGGTCAGAAATTCTTCAGGTGGTTTTCGGTATGTAAAAGCCATGGGCGTTTTAGTTGAAGGTTTAGCCCAAGTATCGATGAACTTGACCAACTATAAACGCTCTCCTATGGCGCAAGTAACCGAAATGATCCGGCGCGAAGCGCAGCGCTACGGGGTTTCGATTCATCATACGGAAATAGTTGGACTAGTGCCTAACCAAGCTTTAATTGATGCGGCCCAGTGGTATCTCCAGGCAGATCAATTTGAGGGTGAGCAGCTGCTGGAATCAAGGATTTTTTCTGGGGGAGAGGTTAGTGAGGTTGGGGCAATAAACCAGGAAGCGAGCCTGGTGGATGCTTTAGCTGATGGCACGCCTACACCAGGTGGTGGGTCTGCTAGTGCATACGCTGGGGCTATGGCAGCTGCCTTGGTAGCTATGGTAGGTAGGTTGACGGTTGGTAAGGCAAAATACGCCGCAGTAGAGCCAGAAATTTGGCCGATGATCGAAGAAGCAGATAAATTAAGACATATGCTTAGTGAAGCGGTGCAATTAGATGCAGACGCATATACGGGCATAATTGCTGCGCGTAGGTTACCTAAAGAAACCGAAGCCCTACAACAGGCGCGTTCGACGGCGATTTATGAAGCAACCATAAGAGCAGCAGAAATACCCCTGCAGGTAGCCCAGCACGCTTTGCAAGTGATGCGCTTAGCTGTACGAATTGCTGAAATTGGGAATCTAAATGCGCTGTCAGATGCAGGTGCTGCTGTAAACTTGGCCAATGCAGCATTAAAAGGGGCGGCATTAAACGTTAGGATTAACTGTTTGGGCATTGAAACAGAACCACAACCTGCTGTGTTGTTATCAAAGTTAGCTGCAATTGAATCTGAAGCACCAAATTTGCTAGTGAATATGAACTTAACTCTAAAAGAGCGCAGTGGATTACAAAATTAACAGAAAACAAGCAACGCATCTTCAATGAAGCTTTTATTAAGTTTGATCTTACTGGTAGGTTTAGTTGGTTGTAATAGTATTCCACCAACCGAGGTGGCTTATGAACCGATGCGGTTTATTACACCGAAAAAAACCGTAGAGCCAGAAAACACACCCACCCAAGCGAGCTTTTCGACCCTTGCGACTGAACCAGCGCTAGAATTAATCAATTTTGAAGCGATTTCAACCGCAATTCCTAACCCTTTTCCAAATCAAAATCCATATTTATGTCGTAATGCAGATTGTTACCTTGACCTTTCCCTGCCGTTGCAGCGCCCGATTGGCTTAGACGATCGGCATTGGATTGATGTAGGTTACCCTTATGGTAGTACTGCTGGCAACAAATATGCCCCGCACCATGGGGTTGAGTTTTATAACCCTACTGGGACATCGGTCTTAGCGGCAGCAGATGGGCTTGTGATCGTTGCGGGTACAGATTATGATGAAAGCTATTCGGATGCGCTGGCGTTTTACGGCAACCTGGTTATCATTGAACATGACATTGAAGGGTTTGGGGTGCCGATTTATACGCTCTATGGGCACTTGCTTGACATCAGTGTAGCAGTAGGTGACACTGTAAACGCAGGAGACCAAATTGGTACTGTCGGGATGACTGGCTGGGCAATTGGTCCGCACCTGCATTTTGAAGTACGCCTAGGTGAAAATTCTTATTACAAAACTGACAACCCGGCTTTATGGTTATCTCAAAGAGTGACCCAAGATGGCAAGACTTTGGGATCCCTGGCAGGTTTGGTAATCCGTCAGTCAGGTGTTGTTGAAATTGCCAAATCGCTCACCCTGGAAGCGCTAGATAAGAATGGTGAGGTAAATGGAGAAAAATACTTTTTTAGGACATATGAGGATCCTCAGCTGTATGTGAATGCCCTGTTGCATGAAAACTTTGTACATGCAGACTTGCCAGCGGGAGACTATCGCTTGACGGTTGTGGCGGGTAAACTTTTCGAGCGTATTGTCACGATCGAACCCGGAAAAATCACCTATGTTTTTATCATTATTCCTTAACCAAGAGGTAACAGCCTCAATGATCTAAATCCTTATTAAAATTCGTCTTCACAAGGGCTAGACAAGAAGAAAAGACAAAATATGAAGAAAATCGTCGTGGCGTCAAACAACCCAGTAAAAGCTGAAGCCGTCTCAGCGGGGTTTAAGAAGATGTTCCCATTAGAGCAATTCACTTTAGAAAAGGTCCAGGTACCCTCAAACGTTTCTGCTCAGCCACTAGGCGACCAGGAAACATTGATTGGTGCACGCAACCGGGCTGAAGCAGCCAAGCTATTACTGGCTGGTGGCGATTATTGGATCGGCGTTGAAGGTGGGGTGGCTGGTTCTGCTGATCAGAAAGTTGCTTTTGCCTGGGTTGTGATCCTTTCAAAAACGCAAATGGGCCAAGCCCGCACAGGTATGTTCACGCTGCCGACTAAAATCTCAAGATTAATTGATGAGGGTTTAGAGTTAGGTGACGCAGATGATATTGTCTTCGGTACACAAAACTCAAAACAAAACAACGGTGCTGTAGGTTTGCTCACCAATAATGTATTGACCCGCAGCAGCTTTTATGAGCAAGCTGTAGTCTTAGCCTTAATTCCTTTCAAGAATCCCGAGTTGTATCGATAAAAAGATACTAACTATCATTAATTTAAAATATTACTGGATGGGGAACTACGGCAACACGAGGTTGGGAAATCCTTGTGAATCAATCTCCACTGGTATTAATTTATGTGATTCTATGCCACTTGTCGAAAGAGTGACATGTAAAATAGCAGATTTATTCGCATTGCCCGCAAAGCCGTCAAAGACAAAATTGCCAAGGCTGTAAGCAATCAGGCCATTATTGTATTCTTCTATGGGTTGAAGTAGATGTGTATGTGCCCCGATCACCAGGAGTGCGCCAGAATCGATGGCATTGTGGGCTGTTTCAACCTGTTGCTGGGTCGGAGGGTATTCACCTTCCATGCCAAAATGCATCAATACAATCACAAAATCAGCCAGTTGTTTGGCTTTCCTAATCTCTTGGGTCATGATTTCAGGATGTCCCCAAGCAATTCCAGGCTCTTCATTGGTTGCTTCCCACGCTTGGTAATCATAGCGCCAGCTTTGGATATCCAAGTAAGCAAGGAATGCCAGTTTAATCCCATTTTTCTCAATAATTACTGGGGCAAAGGCAGTGGTTTTATTTTCACCAGCGCCAACAGTTAGAATTTGATTGGATTGTAGGGCTCCTAAAGTATCCATCAAACCTACTTCTCCATAATCAAGGCTGTGATTGTTGGCTAAGGTAAGCAGGTCAAACCCAGCTAATTGGAGAGATTGCGAAGCGAGAGTAGGGGCTCTGAAGGTGTATGTTTTAGACTCGGCCGTACCCCGCTCAGTAATTGCGCATTCCAGGTTGCCGATGCTGATGTCTGCGCTGGAGAGAGTGCTTGCTACTTGTTCAAAGGGTGCCAGCAGTCCAATGGATTTAATTGCATAAGCAGGTTTCCTATCCAACATCATATCGCCCACAGCCATCAATTCAAGCTTTCTTTGAAGGGTAGGTTCAATATTTATAGGGGCAGGTATGCTAGGTTCTGGTGTGGCTATTGGCGCCATAATTGCTTGGGTTAGGGTAGGAACCACATCGACCTGGGCTTTAAATACTGGTGCTTCAGGCCTATTACAACCAATAACCAGAACAATAAAGGGAACTATTAATAAAAATCTTTGTATTAGTTTACCTATTCTGCCCGAGTTCATTATGTGTTATTATACCGAAAGGTAAGTGATCGACTTCAACTTTAGTCTTGAGAATCAAATGAAGATTCGTTTTAACGTCATAAGGTCATTTCTAAGAATTACCCTTTAGGATAAACAAGCAGCATGGAAAAAGACTTCTGGAAAACAAAAAAACTTGAAGAATTCTCCCCCGAGGAGTGGGAAGCTGTTTGTGATGGTTGTGCCAAATGCTGCTTATTCAAGTTGACTGATCCAGACAGTGATACTGTGTATTTTACTAATGTTGTCTGCCGTTATCTGGACTTAGAGACTTGCAAATGCTCTGATTACGAAAACCGGCATGATAATGTACCAGATTGCGTTTATGTTACCGCTAAAATTGCCCATGATGCTAACTGGTTACCGAAGACTTGTGCCTATCGCTTGCTTGCTAAGGGCGAAGGGCTGCCTTGGTGGCACCCATTAGTATCCGGTGATCCAAAAAGCGTGCATTTGGTAAGCGCTTCAGTTCGCGGAAAAGTAGTCAGTGAAGAGGTAGTTGACCTGTCTGACCTGGAAGATATGGTTGTGAACTGGTTTGATTAATACGAGACCTGTTTTAGGTTGAGAATTATCAAACAACTTGGTGTATACTTATTTTAAGAAGCCAAGCAAAATTTCGAACTGTATGGAAATAGTGATATGGAGCAACAGGACGATAATCCCATAAAAGAGAATTGTGTATTGATGATTGCGGTTGTACAAGCGCAAGATAGTGATATTGCGAGTGAAGTTTTAGAAAATGCACAATTTTCAGTTACCCGATTGCCGAGTGTAGGTGGTTTTTTGGGGAGACGCAATGCAACCTTACTTATTAAAGTGCCTCATCCAGAGCAGGAAAAAGCCAAGGAGCTTCTAAATAAAACCTGTCGAAAGAGAGTCTCATTTATTGCGGTTCCAATTGAGAACGCACCACTACCGATGCCGATGCCAACACCAGTGACAATTGGTGGTGCAAATTTATTTACGGTTGAAATTGAACATTGTGAGGAGATTTAATATGAAACTGATCATCGCAATAATTCGAGATGAAGACAACGACGCGGTTTCACACATGCTCACACAAGAGTCTTTTCGGGTCACATTTATTGCTTCAACAGGCGGATTTTTACGGAGTGGCAGGAGCACTTTGCTCATTGGCGTGGAAGACGAGCGTGTGCAGCGTGCCTTGGAAATAATTCGTGAAAATTGTTCACCAGCACCAGAACCAAAACAAAAACGGGCAACAATTTTTGTAGTTAATGTGCTTGAATTTATCCAGATGTGATAAAGAAATAATTAACCTTCACAATTTTAAAATCTTTAGTAAAATTAATATAACCTTAGAGCAGTCCTTGTTATTAGATCTAAGCCACAAACTATTTTATCAAAGGAGATAGCAAAATGAATTTCGGAGAAGCCTTCAGTTTTGTTTTTAAGGATCCCAATTGGTTCAAGAAGATTATTATTCCGGTTTTATGTGGATTAATTCCAGTTATTGGCCAATTTGTCCTGCTTGGTTACATGATTCGGACAGCGAAAAATGTCATTGATGGGGTTGAATTACCCCTTCCTACCTTAGATTTTGGGCAGGATTTGGGGAAAGGGTTTAATGCTTTTTTGATCAATTTAGTTTACGCCTTGCCCATTATTGTGCTTGGAGGTATTGCTGGTCTTTCAAGTAACTTTTTATATGATGCAAACGAAACCCTAACTATTGTCCTCTACATCCTAATGGCTTGTTTTGGCTTATTTGCAGTTTTGTACGGCATTATCATGATGTTAATCATCCCGATTGCCACAGCAAACTATGCTGCAAAAGGGAATTTAGGCGCGGCATTCAAATTCAAAGAATTGTTTGCAATGCTCAAGCATTCATTTGGCGCTTGGCTATTGGTTATTCTTGGTTCAATTATTGGCGGTTTTATTGCCCCGCTCGGTTCAATTGCCTGTGGGATCGGCGTATTGCTGACCTCTGCCTATGGCATGTTGATTTACTATCATCTCATGGGCCAAGCTTATAAAGTCTCCAATGCACCAAAGGTTGGCGAAACTGTTTTAGAAACATTATAAAAATTAAGGACGGGAATTAATTTTCCAGTTCTTCTTGAAACTCCTCGACCTGGTAGGTTTTTACTTCCAAGTGTCGCTTCTGCCATAAGGTAGGTGCTGCGCCCATCTTGAGGCACAGCTGACTGAGAAAATCTACCGGATCGGGGAGTTTTTCCCATACTTGGGGGAGGAAAGTCGCACTGCGGTGGCCGTCTGAAATAACTACCCCATCAACATCAGGCCTCAGTTTGCTGATTAATTCCTGATAATTTTCATAGATCAAGGCTTGAGGTAGGGTTAATCGAGAAATTTCAATTTGCAATTTGGGAAGTTCTGATTTTGTTACTTGGGGAAAACGATAATCTTGAAAAGCTGCAGCAATGGCATGCTCTTGTACATCTAGGGCAAGGGGTTGATAGGCTTTAAGAGTGCCAATGCAGCCGCGTAAAGCACCTTCTATTGTCAGGGTCACAAATGTAGCAGCATACGCTTGCAGCGCTGGACTAAGTTCACCTACGTTAATTTGGGCGGGTGGTTTGTTATCTGCAACAGAAATAATTGCCTCCCGGGCAATTTTAAGTAAAGTGGTCTTCTCTATTGATGTTAATTCTCCTGGCATAAGCATTGCAACTCCTTTATTATGATGAGATATTTTGCCATTAATAATTATGATTATCTTAATTATATCTTTTCGGGGTAAAATTTTAACGAAGAAGTTATTTAAGTTAAACAGCCGTTTCATTAATAAGGTATGATTGAATTATGACAGAAGAAATAATTGACAGTGAAATTCCTCAGATAGGTCCAGAAGAAAATCAAGGTA
>Ga0116143_10001903_pt1 | contig 23987 bp, 15 predicted proteins | sample AD_UKC034_MetaG_FD_89745 | JGI IMG/M metagenome (GOLD analysis project Ga0116143, IMG submission 89745) | Active sludge microbial communities of municipal wastewater-treating anaerobic digesters from USA - AD_UKC034_MetaG | ecosystem: Engineered > Bioreactor > Anaerobic > Digestate | place: USA...
GCCAGTTGGCCGTTGGACAGATCATATCGGGAATAGGCTGCGGGAGTGTTTTCGGGCACGGAAGGATGTTTGCCGTGCACAATCCTTTTGACAGCGCGCTCGGAAAGACAAGCGACCCTTTCATTAATATGAAAAGGGTCGTTTCTTCGTCCAATTCCACGGACCCGCTTTTGAAGTCCGCCGCCGAAAATACTCTGTCCGCCAAGATAGAGTATGGTTTTAAATCCGAAATGCTTTCCGGGATCTGCAGGAGAGTGCTCATCGGGGCGCTTTCAAAAGCCTCGGTGATAGGAGAGGGGCTTAATAATTCCCGCAGAGAAGAGTTTTCCGGCGCGGTCAGGCGCATCATATCCGGTTGTTCGATAGAAGAGCTTGGTTCTCTTTCAAACAGCGGCAACATGATGGTTTTTTCGGCCGTCCAGGAGACAGCGGCTCCGTTGAGAGGCGAGATACTTCAGACGTCATTTGCCCGATACTTGGCGGTCTTTACGCCCAAGAGGACATTGGAAGAGGTCCTCCCGGCATTTAAGAGCACACACTGGAGGGAACAGGTCTTTTATGTAAAAAAAGATATTGATGAAGCAGCGGAGTTCCTTTCAAGAGCACAGTCAATGTATGAGCCGGGAGAGACGTGGACAAGATCGCAGATACTCCTGCAGTTATCCCGGATCAATCCGCAGCTTGCCGAATTATTGCGGACATCTGTCCCCGTCAGCTAATCAGCTGCTGTTTTGTCCGCCCATGCAATTGGGTCTACTCTGGTGTCGTGAATGCTTATACCCCAGTGGAGGTGAGGTCCGGTCGATATCCCCGTCGACCCTACGCGGCCTAAAATATCCCCTTTATTCAAAAATTGTCCGGCCGTTACCAGTGTCTTGCTCAGATGCATATATACTGAATGTATCCCCTGTCCGTGGTCTATCACCACAGTTGAACCGAAAGCCGGCAGAGGCTTTGCAAAAGCTACTATTCCCGAATTGGACGCTTTGATTGGAGTGCCCGCGGGATTTCCTCCTATATCAACTCCTCTATGGTCGCCAAGGCGTTTCCCGTTGTATAAGCGGTATGCCCCGTATGGGGATGTTGTCCTGCCTTTTACGGGAATGATGAAGCCGCCGTCCCAAAGTTTTTCCGGGGTCCAGCGCCTGAAAACCGCTGCCAATTCTTCCTGGTCTGCGGCTATCTTTCGGCTTGTCAGCTTCGAAGATTTCTGCGGAGGGAATACGAGTTTTTCCGCGAGAAAACTGTATGGCCAGATCTCGATTTGCGTGGAATATCGTTTTATTTCGCCAGACAGGCTTTCGCAGATAACGGTTATTTCATGCAACCCTTCTGGCGCGTTCGCCGCTACTCCTATTGTAGTCGTCCAGTATCCGTCAGAGGCGTAGAAAGGGATCTCCTTTCCAAGGAAGAATGCGCGCGCCGCCATGATATCGCCCCCCGGAATATTGACGGTCATCGTCCTGCCCTGGTATACGCTCTCGGGAGATACAACTATATTGAGACCTGCTTGTGCGGGCGCGGACCCTGTGAACAGCACAAATGACAGAAAACACATCCCCAGAAATCCGTTGTTCATGGAAAAAGTATATCATTTATGATGGCGCATAAACCTCTTGACACGGGGCCTTTCGGCGTGTAAAATTGAGTTACGTGTGAGGAAAGGAGGCACGAAGCAGAGTTCATTCTCTCCACAGTGATCCTTCCACGTAACGATTTCCACCGGTCTGTAGGCTGACGCTAAAAGCCCGGCAAACGGAACAGTTCCTTGAAAACTAAACAGGATAGAGAAGTCTTTTTGAAGGCATTCGTGTCTTTTTTAAAAGTACTTCGGCGTGATGTGGACTCTTTTTCAATTTTTTATTTTTTCAACAAAGAGCTTTTCAAACTTAGTTTAGAAGCAATTTTTTACTGAGAGTTTGATCTTGGCTCAGGACGAACGTTGGCGGCGCGCCTAACACATGCAAGTCGAGCGTGATTGCAGCTGTAGCAATACAGTTGCATGAAAGCGGCGGACGGGTGAGTAACACGTGGGCAATCTACCTATCAGACCGGGATAACCTGCCGAAAGGTGGGCTAATACCGGATACTTTTGCGGTTTCGCATGAAACTGCAAAGAAAGTTTTTTCGCTGATAGATGAGCCTGCGTCCTATCAGCTTGTTGGCGGGGTAACGGCCCACCAAGGCTATGACGGGTAGCTGGTCTTAGAGGACGATCAGCCACACTGGAACTGAGATACGGTCCAGACTCCTACGGGAGGCAGCAGTGAGGAATTTTCCGCAATGGGCGAAAGCCTGACGGAGCGACGCCGTGTGGGTGATGAAGGCTTTCGGGTCTTAAAGCCCTGTCAGCAGGGACGATATTGACGGTACCTGCAGAGGAAGCCCCGGCTAACTACGTGCCAGCAGCCGCGGTAATACGTAGGGGGCGAACGTTGTCCGGAATTATTGGGCGTAAAGCGCGTGTAGGCGGTTTTGTAAGTCAAATGTAAAATCTCCGGGCTCAACCCGGATCAGCATTTGATACTGTGAGACTAGAGAGATGTAGAGGGAAGCGGAACTACCGGTGTAGCGGTGAAATGCGTAGATATCGGTAGGAACACCAGTGGCGAAGGCGGCTTCCTGGACATTTTCTGACGCTGAGACGCGAGAGCAAGGGGAGCAAACGGGATTAGATACCCCGGTAGTCCTTGCTGTAAACGATGGTCACTAGGTGTAGGAGGTATCGACCCCTTCTGTGCCGTAGCTAACGCGTTAAGTGACCCGCCTGGGGAGTACGGCCGCAAGGCTAAAACTCAAAAGAATTGACGGGGGCCCGCACAAGCGGTGGAGCATGTGGTTTAATTCGATGCTACGCGAAGAACCTTACCTGGGCTTGAAAATTTACCCGTATTCCTGTGGAAACATGGGATGACCGTTGAACCGGATGGTAAAACAGGTGCTGCATGGCTGTCGTCAGCTCGTGTCGTGAGATGTTGGGTTAAGTCCCGCAACGAGCGCAACCCCTATTGCTAGTTGCCCTATAAAATGGGAACTCTAGCGAGACTGCCTGTGATAAACAGGAGGAAGGCGGGGATGAGGTCAAGTCAGCATGGCCCTTATGTCCAGGGCTACACACGTGCTACAATGGCATCCACAAAGGGAAGCAAAACCGCAAGGTCAAGCAAATCCCAAAAAAGGTGCCTCAATTCGGATTGCAGTCTGCAACTCGACTGCATGAAGCTGGAATCGCTAGTAACCGCAGATGAGGTACGCTGCGGTGAATACGTTCTCGGGCCTTGTACACACCGCCCGTCACACCATGAGAGTCAGAAATACCCAAAGCCGTCGATCCAACCTTCGGGAGGTAGATGTCTAAGGTAGTGCTGATGATTGGGGTGAAGTCGTAACAAGGTAGCCGTACCGGAAGGTGTGGCTGGATCACCTCCTTTCTAAGGAGAATCTCGGTAATCTTGGTTTTCTAGGAAGCCATTATTACTTGCGATGTCCTAGGTCGTTTCTACATCACTTTATATTTTGATTCGTTGAAAAAGCGGATCAAAAGCCCGCTCTCGCTTCGGCGGGGGCGTCTCATCCTGTTTAGCTTTGAAGGTAAGCGCCTTGGGCGCTTTAAATACTGTTCCTTTTTCAAGAAGAAAAGAAAGGGACGCTGTAACAGGCGTCCTTTTTTGTTTGTAATCATCGTGGTGTCGTAGGCGTATGGTCACGCATGAATTACAGCAATTATCCCGCCACGGAGAAAGACCGGGGTTGTTGTCCCCAATCTATGCTATAATTTTCAAAAATCGTTCCAGGAGGTGCAGATCATGGCGGACAAGTCGCAGACCAGTTCCAAAGAACAAAAGAAAGCCCCGAAGCTCAGCCTGAAGGAAAAAAGGGCTTTGAAGAGAGAGAAACAGGCTTCAAGGCACTACTGATCAATTCCCCGAAATAACGATCCTTTTAAGGACGACCGGCTCTATGGGCCGGTCGTTCTGTCCTCTTTTAACAAGCGAGATCTTGTCCGCGACATCCTGTCCTTTTATGACCTTGCCGAATATCGTATGTCTGCCGTTCAGCCACGGGGCAGGAGCTACAGTGATAAAGAATTGAGAGCCGTTGGTGTTGGGTCCGGCATTTGCCATTGCAAGAATGCCTTTATTCTCGAAGGTCAGCGTCGGATCGATCTCGTCCTCAAACCTGTAGCCTGGTCCGCCCGTGCCGTTGCCGAGAGGATCTCCTCCCTGGATCATAAAATCCGGGATGACCCGGTGGAATATCGTGTTGTCATAAAGAGACCTGTCGGTGGATTGTCCGCTCAAGGGATCTATCCACTTGACGCCGCCGTTCGCAAGTCCGGTAAAGTTCTTAACAGTAAGAGGCGCTTTTGAAGGGTACAGCTCGCAGGTGATATTGCCCAGGTTCGTCTCAAATACGGCCGTCACGGGTCTTTTTGATTTTGCGAAAGATATCCCGGCGGCAAAAACGATCAGAGCAATTGCGGCTGCGGCCCCGATAATGAGCAATGTCTTGTTAGCCATAAGTATTACCTCCATAAAATTATTGTAGTGGGTTTTTGTCGGGATGTCAAAAGTTTGCTATAATCGTGTCTATCATGCCGGCAAGACATCCTTTGAGCGTTGCATTCGTCTGGCACATGCACCAGCCTTTCTACAAAGACCTGGTGTCCGGAGAATACATGCTTCCCTGGGTCCGGCTCCACGCGATAAAAGACTACTACGACATGGCCGCGTATATGGACCCTTTCCCTTCTATAAAAGCGGTTTTTAACGTTGTGCCTTCTCTCCTTGTGCAGATAGAGGACTATGTGGCAGGCACGGCCAAGGACAAGTTCTTCGAGCTGTCTTTAAGAGCGCCTGAAGACCTTTCGTTTGCCGACAAGGTATTTATCCTTAAGAATTTCTTCCTTGCCAACTGGGAAACGATGATAAGACCGTACCTCCGCTATAACGACCTTCTTATGAAAAGAGGCCGATTCGTAAACCACTCTGATATAGAAGCCGTAGCTAAAAGGTTTTCCAACCAGGAGATCGCGGATCTTCAGGTATGGTTCAACCTGTGCTGGTTCGGCCAGATATATAAGGAGAGCGATCCGGTAATAGTAGGGCTCTTGCAAAAGGGCGGCTATTTCAACGAAGAGGACAAAAAGGCCCTTGCTGACAAACAGATAGAGGTTATGCGCCTGATAATCCCCAAGTACAAACAGATGCAGGAAGAGGGCAGGATAGAGCTTTCGGTCACGCCTTTCTATCATCCGATTCTTCCTCTTTTGTGCGACAGCGAGATCGCCAGGGAGGCCAACCGCTTGGTCCAGCTACCAAAGAACCGCTTCATGAGGCCCGAAGATGCCGCCAGCCAGATAGAGACCGCGGCGCAATATTACAAGGACAAGTTCGGTACCGCGCCTGAAGGCATGTGGCCTTCTGAAGGCTCGGTCTCCGAGGCCGTTATCCCTCCTGCCGCTGCGGCCGGAATTAAATGGATGGCCACCGATGAGGCCATTCTTGCTAATTCTCTTGGGCACAGGCTGAGCGCCCAGGAGCTGTTCAGTCCTCATGCAGTCCATAAGGACGGGGCGTCCGTCAATATGGTCTTCCGCGACCGGAAAATATCCGATGACATAGGGTTCTTGTATTCCAGATGGAGCCCGCGGGACGCGGCTTCCGATATACTGGCAAAGCTCCATCACATCGCGGATATCCTGCCTGACGACGACCGCAGATACCTGGTCAGCATCATCCTTGACGGTGAAAACGCCTGGGAGTATTATTCCAGGAACGGCCGGGATTTTTTCGAGCATCTCTACGGGATGCTTTCCGGCGACAACAGGATCAGGACTGTCAGGATAAAAGATTTTTTAAGGGATAATCCTCCTTCCGGCACTCTCCCGCGTCTTGCTCCCGGTTCATGGATAAACGCCAACTTTGATGTGTGGCTGGGACACGAAGAGGACAACGCTTCCTGGGACCGCCTCTATGCCGCCCGCGAAATGCTTGCTTCAGTGCCCGGCGCCCCAAAAGAAGCCTGGGACGAACTGTATATAGCGGAGGGCTCCGACTGGAACTGGTGGTACGGTGATGACCACAGCAGCGCCAACGACGAGGACTTTGACGCGCTCTACCGCAGGCATCTCATCAACATCTATAAGCTTGCCGGCCGTGATTATCCGAAGCATCTGGATGCCTCCATCAAAACCATGAAAGCCGTAAAATCTCTTAGGGAGCCTGTGTACTATATAGATCCCATACTAGACGGAGAGGTCTCCAATTATTATGAGTGGCTCTCTGCCGGGCTCTACAGCGTGGACCAGGCGCGCGGCGCCATGCACCAGACCGAGACCATGATAAAGAACATATATTACGGGTTCAGCAAAAAGACGCTATTCGTAAGGATAGACCCCGTGATAGAGCTTTCATGCGGAGACCCGGAGATGAAAGGGGTGTCTTTCGAGGTCAATCTGCTAAAACCCTCCGTCAGGAAGGTCCGGCTCAGATGCGATGACGCGGGCAATAAGATATTCGAACTTTACCATCAGGACGAACAAAAGAACTGGGCAAAACTGAAGAATATGGATTCCGTCTCGGTGGGAAGGGTGATCGAGTTAGGGGTTGATTTTGCCGATCTCGGGATAAAAGAGAGGGACGAGATACAGATGACCGTATCGGTCAAAAGACACGACAAAGAACTCGAATACTGGCCCAAGGGAGGCGTCATATCCTTCAAGGCTCCGGACGAGGAGTTTGAGTCCGCAAACTGGCTTGTATAGAAAGGCGTGATTTGAAAAAAATTAATTTTTTGTTCGCGATACACTGCCACCAGCCGGTGGGGAATTTTGAACATGTGATAGAGGACGCCTACAACAAGTCCTATCTTCCTTTTATCAGCGTGCTCGAAAAATACCCGTCCGTAAAGATGACGGTGCACTATACCGGGATACTCCTTTCCTGGTTCAGGGACAAGCATCCCGAGTTCCTGGAAAAGCTCAAGGCGATGGCGGCCAGGGGGCAGATAGAGATAATGACCGGGGCATATTACGAGCCGATACTTGCCGTCATTCCGGACAGGGACAAGCTGGGCCAGATCGAAAAGCAGACTGAGTTCACCAAAAAACATCTCGGGTTCTCGCCCAAGGGCCTCTGGCTGGCTGAGAGGATCTGGGAGCCGCACATCGCCAAAACGCTCAACGAAGCCGGCGTGGAATATACCGCTCTTGACGACTATCATTTCATCAGTGCCGGGCTGGAAGAAAAGGACCTGAACGGTTATTTTGTGACCGAGGAACAGGGCGCGTCGCTGAACGTGTTCCCGATAAACAAGAACCTGAGATACCTGATACCTTTCAAGATGCCTCAAGAGACGATCGACTATCTCCGCTCTATAGCCACCGAGGACGGCAGCGATGCCGCGGTCATTGCCGATGACGGCGAAAAGTTCGGTGTATGGCCTGGTACTTTCAAATGGGTGTACGAAGAAAGGTATCTGGACAATCTGTTCTCCATGCTTTCGTCCGAGTCCTCATGGATCAACACAATGACATTTTCCGAGTACATGGCAAAATACACTTCAAAAGGGCGCATATACCTTCCCGCGGCTTCGTATTTTGAGATGATGGAATGGTCTCTTATGACCCGGGCGGGAAAGGCTTTCGGCGAGATCACAAAAGAGCTCCGCGACAGCGGGCGCCTGGAAAGGTACAAAAGGTTCTTTAAGGGCGGCTTTTGGAGGAACTTTTTCGTCAAATATCCCGAGAGCAATAACATGCACAAAAAAATGCTTCTTGTATCCAAAAAGGTATGGCAGGCGGTGGACAAGCACGGCTCCAAGGCAGGGCACATGCAGGACGAGCTCTGGCAGGGCCAGTGCAACTGCGCTTACTGGCACGGGGTCTTCGGAGGGCTGTACCTGAACTATCTGCGCCATGCCGTATACGAGCACCTGATAAACGCGGAGAAAGCCGCTGACGCTGCCGAGCATCACGGCAAGAAATGGATCATGGCTGAGACGACGGATTTTGACAAGGACGGGTTGGATGAGGTCCTGGTCAGCACTCACCTGATGAACCTCTATTTTGATCCCGATTGCGGAGGTGCGATGTTCGAGCTGGATTACAAGCCGAGGTCTTTCAACCTGGTCAATACCCTTTCCAGGAAGGAGGAGGTATACCATCAGGATGTTTTAAGGTCCCAGGCGCATCAGATGACCCTTACAGGGACTACCAACGGGGCATCCAGCATACACAATGTGGTCAGGGTAAAGGAAACAGGTCTTGAAAAACTTTTAACCTATGACAGGTGCAGGAAGGCGTGCTTTGTAGAGCATTTTCTGCCCCCCGATGCGACGATCGATTCATATTCTTCCGGGCGGTACCGGGAACTCGGGGATTTTGAGTGCGCAAGATTTACTCACGATGTGCTGTACGGCAACAAGCAGGTTAGTGTTGTCATGTCCAGGGAGGGCATAGTGGAAACAAGCGGCAGGAGACATCCTGTCAAGGTGACAAAGACCGTTACCGTATTTGCCGACTACCCGGAGATCGACGTGAAATGGGAGCTGTCCAACCAGGGCGCTGCAGATATCGATGTCTGGTTCGGCATCGAGAACAATTTCAGCCTGCTGGCGGGCAATTCGCCGGACAGATATTATGAGATCGACGGCAAAAAACCGGCGGATCCCATGCTGGGCGGAAAAGGGCAAAGCACCGATATTTATGAAACCAGGCTGATTGACAAATGGAGCGGAATAAGTATAATTGTAGATACTGTTCCGCGTGCGGGCTTGTGGAGATTTCCGGTCGAGACCGTTTCGCAGTCGGAAGGCGGCTTTGAAAGGACCTTCCAGAACAGTTCTCTGCTTTTCCATTGGAAAGTATCTCTCAAAAAGGGAAGTCCCGTTGAGTTTTCTATGAAGATAAAACTGCCGGAAGGAGTTTCCTGATGCCTGAGATAAGAAAAGACCCCATATCCGATAGATGGGTGGTGGTATCTACCGAAAGAGGCCGCCGGCCCGCCGAGTTCAAGTCAGGAGGAGAAAACCCAGCTTTTGCTGAACAAAAAAGCTGCCCTTTCTGCGAAGGCAACGAGAGCAAGACCCCAAAAGAGGTGCTGGCTTACCGCAAACCGGGGACCGCTCCCGATACTCCCGGCTGGACGGTAAGGGTCATGCCGAACAAGTTCCCGGCTCTGGTGGTTGAAGGCGAGATAAACAGGACGGGCATAGGGCTGTTTGACATGATGAGCGGTATCGGCGCCCATGAGGTGATAGTCGAGACTCCGCGCCACAACGAGACGATAACCGATCTTCCCGACGCGCACGTAGAAAAGGTATTGTACGCGTACAGGGACAGGATACGCGACCTGGAAAAAGACAAAAGGTTCAGATACGTTCTTGTGTTCAAAAACCACGGCGAAGCCGCAGGAGCTTCTCTTTCGCATTCGCATTCACAGCTTATAGCCACACCCATCACCCCCAGGTACGTCAAGATGGAACTCACGAACGCGAGGGAGTATTTCAGGGAAAAGGAGCGATGCATATTCTGCGACCTGATAAGGCAGGAGCTCAGCGCGGGCGAGAGGATCGTGGCGGAGAACGAACATTTTGTGGTCTTTACGCCGTTCGCCTCAAGGTTCCCGTTCGAAGTATGGCTTTTGCCGAGGAAACATTTTTCCAGGTTTACCGAAATAGGCGAGGAAGAGATGAAATACTGCGCGCGTCTTCTCAAGGACATCCTTGCCAGGATCAAAAAGACGTTGTTCGACGCGCCGTACAATTATGTCCTCCATACCGCCCCCAATGTCGTGTGCAGGCCAGGAAGACCGGATTACTGGGGCACCATACAATATGATTACCACTGGCACATAGAGATAATCCCGAGGCTGACCAAGACGGCCGGCTTTGAATGGGGCTCCGGTCTTTATATTAACCCTACTCCTCCGGAAGAAGCGGCTAAGTATCTCAGGGAGATCATGTAAAAGGAGGTCGGACATCATGGGCGAGAGTTCAAAGAAAAAGAGAACCGCAGCCAAGTCGGCCCATTCCAAAAAAGTCTCGGCGGCGGCCAGGATCATTCTCAAGAAGAAAAAAGCGGCAGTAAAGCCGGCAAAAAAAAGCGGAAAAAAGACGTCTAAGCTCCCCGCAAAAAAAGCCGCATCTCCGCGTGCCGCGTCAAAAAAGTCAGTGGTCATGAAGATCGGCAGCATCAAACCCGCTCCATATGACCCTCCGTCACCGGGTTCATCTGCCCAGAACATTAAAGAAAACGTAGAAAAGGCAAAATTTTCTCCCGCGCCGGTCATGCAGAAGCTTGCCGGAGGCAGATCGTTCGAACTTCCTTGGGGCTATAACGAAAGCCGGATCACTGTGATGGTGAGAGACCCTTTATGGCTTCATTCATACTGGGAGCTCCCCGACTGGAAGGTAGATGAGATTAAGTCATCTATGGGGCACGGCGTTTTTGCCCAGTCAAAGAGGATAATAAGGGTATACGACGTCACAGGCAAAAAATTCAGCGGGCTCAACGCGAATAAGAGTTTTGACATAGAGGTGGGGACAGAGGCGAGGAACTGGTATGTCAATACTGGCGAGCCGGACAGAAGCTACTGCATAGACCTTGGCTATCTTACCCCGGAAGGCAAGTTCTATGTGGCAGCGCGGTCCAATATAGTGACTACCCCGCCCGACGGAATGTCGGACGTCATAGACGAAGAGTGGCTTACCATCGACTGGGAAAGGATATACGCTATGTCCGGAGGGTTTGGGATAGGCCGATCTTCGGGCGAGATACGTGAGCTGCTTAAGAGGCGCCTTAAGGAAGAACTGTCTTCCGGAGCCGTCTCAAGCTGGGGCAGCGACTTTTTAAGGCCGGCACCTAAGGAAAAAGATTTCTGGATGGTAGTGAATACCGAGCTGATAGTTTACGGGGCAACCGAGCCTGACGCAAAAGTCACAATGCAGGGCCTTCCGATCAAGCTCCGTCCCGACGGGACATTCTCAATGCGGTTCGCTCTTCCTGACGGCAGACAGGATATACCTGTTGTTGCCGTCAACAGGGACGGGGACATGAAGCGCCAGATAACCCCTTCGGTAGAGAAGAGAACCAAATAATAATGGAAAAGGGTTATCTTTCATTAGTCCTGCACGCGCATCTTCCGTTTGTCAGGCATCCGGAACACCTCGACTTTATGGAAGAAGATTGGCTTTTTGAGGCTATAACCGAGACCTATATTCCGCTTATCAACGTATTTGAGAAGCTGATACTGGACAACGTGCCTTTCCAGATCACTGTTTCTCTTTCGCCGACCCTGATGGCGATGTTCAGGGACGGGCTCCTTCAGGACCGCTATGTCGACCATATCAACAAGCTTATAGAGCTGTCTTATAAGGAGATAGACCGCACCCGTTTCCAGCCGGAGTTCAACAATCTAGCGCACATGTACAAGGACAAGTTCGAGAACGCGCGCCATGTTTTCTGCGACAAGTACCACAAAGACCTCACCAACGCTTTCAAGTGGTTCCTTGAGACCGGCAAGGTGGAAGTGATCACCTGCGGCGCGACGCACGGTTTCCTGCCGCTCATGGAAGTATCCAAGGAAGCTTCTAGGGCCCAGGTCAGGGTGGCAGCCTCTTACTTCAGGGAAGTTTTCGGGCAGACGCCCAAGGGACTCTGGCTGCCGGAGTGCGGCTATGTCCCGGGACATGATGAGTTTTTGACTGAGCAGAACATCCGGTATTTCTTTGTGGACACCCACGGAGTGCTTCACGCCTCCCCCAGGCCCAAATACGGGGTTTTTGCCCCGATCTACTGCAAGAGCGGCGCCGCGGCTTTCGGAAGGGACGTGGAGTCCTCCAAAGCTGTCTGGAGCGCCAAGGAAGGGTACCCCGGAGATTTCAATTACAGGGATTTTTACAGGGACGTGGGATTTGACCTTGACCTTGACTACATAGGACCTTATATCCATTCGGACGGCATAAGGATAAATACGGGCATCAAGTATTTCAAGATAACCGGGCCCACCAACCACAAGGAGCCGTACAACAGGCACTGGGCGCTTGAAAAAGCGGCCGAGCACGCCGGCAATTTTCTTTTCAACCGGCAGAAGCAGGCCGAATTCCTTTACGATTATATCGGCCGCAAGCCGATAGTGGTATCTCCGTATGATGCCGAGCTCTACGGCCACTGGTGGTTCGAAGGCCCCGAGTGGCTGGACTTCCTTATCAGGAAGATCGCTTACGATCAGGATACGATCAAGCTTATATCTCCCAATAATTACCTTGAGGAGAACCCGACCAACCAGGTCGCGACCCCGTCCATGAGCAGCTGGGGGTACAAGGGCTATGCCGAGCACTGGCTGGACGGGAGCAACGACTGGGTTTACCGCCATCTTCACAAGGCGGCGGAGCGCATGGTAGAGCTGGCCAACAATTACAAAGGGGCGTACGGCCTGACAGAGCGCGCCCTCAACCAGGCGGCCAGGGAGCTTTTGCTGCTTCAGGCCAGCGACTGGGCTTTTATCATGAAGACCGGCACTGTTGTGGAATACGCTAACAAGAGGACAGCAGACCATGTAGAGCGGTTTACCCGGCTTTACGGGATGATCACCGCCAATTCGATCGACGAAGGATATCTCCGGGATATCGAGAGCAAGGACAATCTTTTCCCGAATCTTGACTTCAGGGTTTATTGCTCGTAAGGGGGATAACATGAAAGCCGTACTTATGGCGGGCGGTTTCGGTAAAAGGCTGCATCCGCTGACATCCAACATCCCCAAACCCCTTGTCCCCATCTGCATGAACCCCGTTATGGAGTATGTCGTTGCCCTGCTGAAAAAACACGGCATAACCGATCTGGTCGTTCTTCTTCATCACCAGCCGCACCTGATAAAGGAATATTTCGGGGACGGGTCTTCTTTTGGCGTAAAAATAGAATATGTGTTCGCCGGAGAGGATTACGGCACAGCCGGCGCGGTCAAGTTCGCGCAGCAGCATCTCACGGAAACTTTTATGGTGATCAGCGCGGATCTTCTGACGGATATCGATCTAACATCCGCGGTCGATTTTCACGTAAAGAAGAAGTCAAAAAGCACTATTGTCCTGACCAGCGTGCCGGACCCGCTCGAGTACGGCATAGTGATAACCGGAGACGACGGGAGGATAAAATATTTTCTCGAAAAGCCTTCTTGGGAAGAGGTGTTCAGCGATAATATAAACACCGGCATATACATACTTGAGCCGGAAGTCCTTTCGCACATTCCCGAAAAGAAACAATTTGATTTCAGCAAGGACCTCTTCCCGCGGCTACAAGCAGAAAAGGTCCCTTTCTTCGGGTTCGTTTCCGGAGGTTATTGGAAAGATATCGGCAATCTGGTAGAATATATGCGCGCTCATAAGGACGCCGTCGAAAAAGGGCTTTTGCTCTGCAAAAAAGGCGTGTCTCCCGGGGCAAAAGTGTCTTCGTCTGCCAGGCTTGAGGGGAACATCATCGTCGGCGACGGTGCTTTCATCGGCGACGGCGCTGTTGTCATTGATTCGGTGATAGGCGCCGGCTGCTCCATAGGGCGTGGCGCCAAAATATCCAAAAGCATCGTTTGGGACTCTGTGGAGCTCGGCAAGGAATGCAGCCTTCATGCCTGCATAGTAGCGGACGGTGCAATATTTGGCGAGCGCGTCAAGGTTGAGGAAGGCTGCGTGATAGGGCAGGGTTGCGTGCTTGGCTCAGACAGCACCGTAAAGTCCTACATCAAGCTCTGGCCAGGAAAGACCGTCGAAGAAGGAAGTATCGTGAACTCTAGCATGATCTGGAAGCAGCGCTGGGCAAAAAGCATCTTCGGCCAGTACGGCGTTACCGGCACATGCAATGTCGACCTAACTCCGGAATTTGCCGCCAAGCTCGGCTCGGCTTTTGGCGCTATGCTGGGCAAGGGCGCGGCCGTCACCAGCTCTATGGACGGGCACAAGGCGTCCAGGATGATCTCAAGGGGGCTTATTTCAGGGCTGCTGTCGGCCGGCGTGAATGTTTCCAACCTTGAGACGGTGCCGGCTCCTATCAACAGGTTCGAGCTCAAAGCCATGCGTTCCAAGGGAGGCATCCATATCCGCAGGTCGCCGTTCGACAGGAACATCATCGATATAAAATTTTTCGGCGGCGACGGGACGGACCTGTCTTCAAGCAAAGAGAAGGAGATCGAAAAACTTTTCTGGGGCGAGGACTTCGAGCGGCCCACCATAGACGAGACAGGCGAACTGACTTTCCCGTTCTACAGAGTGGCCGAAGGCTACAAAGAAGCCGTTCTCGATTTTGTGGACGATGCCGCGATCAAAAAAAGACAGTTCAAGATAGTGATAGATTACTCCTTTGGGAGCTCTTCGCAGATATTCCCGTCCATACTAGGGGAGCTGGATTGCGAGACCGTGGCTCTTAACGCGTACATTGACGAGAACAAGTTCACAAAATCCAGGGAGGACTTTGAAAGATCACTCAAGCAGCTATCGCAGATCGTGGTGACTCTGAAGGCGGATATCGGAATCATGTTCGATGCCGGCGCCGAAAAGATCTTTATCGTGGATGAAAAAGGCAGAGTTTTGGACGGATATATGAGCCTTCTGCTCCTTGTGTCGCTGGTGTCTTCGTTCGGCGGAAAAAAAGATATCTCGGTGCCTGTGACCGCTTCTTCCGTGGTAGAAGCCATCGCGGCAAAGAACAATATATCCGTGGTCAGGTCCCGGGCCAGCCTTCACTCCATAATGGAAACGGCCTCCAGGCCGGGAGTGCAGTTCGTGGGAGAGGACAGCGGCGGATATATATTCCCGGAATTTCATCCCTCCTTTGATGCGATGCTGTCTTCGGTCAAGCTACTCGGTCTTCTGGCCAACTGCGGCTGTCCCATGTCCTCGGTGGTAGAGAGCATCCCCAGGAGGAACATGGCCAAGGATTCGGTGCCGTGTCCCAACTCTCTCAAAGGAACGATAATCAGGCGGTTCTTTGAAGACAACAGGGACGGCACGGCCACTCTTCTTGACGGGGTCAAGATAGAGCTGGGCAAAGACTGGGTGCTAATCAACGGCCATCCGGACAGGCAGGAAATAATGATCTATGCCGAGTCCGACAGCCCCCGCACTGCAAAAGACCTCGCGCTGAAATATTTCGAAAAGATCAAAGGCGTTGTCGCCTCGCATCTGAAAAAATAGCGTATGCTAAAATAAGGTTGACCGCACGAAAAATAGACGCCCGGGGAGGCACTGGATGAAAATACTGATAGTTTCTTCAGAGATGGTCCCTTTTTCCAAAACTGGAGGCCTTGCCGATGTAGTAGGGGCCTTGCCGAAAGCCTTGAAAGAACTCGGTCATGACACCCGCGTTATCATCCCCAAATACAAGACGGACGGCAAGCTGGGTCTGACCGCGCGTCTTGTGCTTTCGGGACTCGAAGTCCAGCTGGGTGCCGATAAGGAAAAAGCCAATGTCTACGAGACAAAGATGCCCGGCGGAGCCATCGTTTATCTGATCGAGAGCGAGCTTTTCGAAAGGGACGGTCTTTACCAGGAGAACGGAAGCGACTATTCGGACAATGCCGAAAGGTTCATCTTCTTCTCAAAAGCCGCGCTCGCGCTGATAAAGGCGATCGGGTGGGAGCCCCATGTGATCCATTCCAATGACTGGCAGACAGCGCTGATCCCCGCATATCTCAAGACGTCCCTTTCAAAGGATATGTTCTACAACACGATCGCTACCGTATATACCATCCACAACATGGGATACCTGGGCATCTTTCCGGCCGAGAAAATGCCACTTACGGGGCTCGGGTGGGAATATTTCACTCCGGACACGATGGAATTCTGGGGTAACGTCTGCCTTTCTAAGGCGGGGTTGGTCTATGCCGATGTCATAAACACGGTCAGCGAGACCTACGCGTGGGAGATACAGACAGAGGAGCTGGGCCACGGCCTGGACGGATTGATGCGCTCAAGGACCGAAGACGTGTACGGCATACTGAACGGAGTGGATTACGAAGTATGGGACCCGGCAAAAGACCCCTGCCTAAATAAGAACTACAGCTCATCCGACCTGAGGGGCAAATCCGCCAACAAGTCCGCTCTCAGGAAGGCCTGCGGGCTTTCGCAGAAGAAAGATACGCCTGTCATAGGCATGGTGTCAAGGCTGACAGACCAGAAAGGTTTTGATATTCTGAGCGGTTGTTTCGACGATATCATGGCTTTGGGTGTTCAGTTCGTGCTGCTTGGTACCGGGGACCCCAAATATCACGAGCTTTTCGCGGACTACGCCAAAAAATATTCCGGCCAGGTTTCGGTCAACCTGGGATTTGATTCGGCAGCGGCTCCTTTGATCTATGCCGGCAGCGATATGTTCCTCATGCCGTCCAGATACGAGCCGTGCGGGCTTGGCCAGCTGATAAGCTTCAAATACGGCACCGTCCCGCTAGTCCGCTCTACCGGAGGGCTGGCGGATACCGTGATAGACTTGGATGCCGATCCTGTAAAAGGCAGCGGATATGTTTTTAAGAACTATACTTCCGAAGCTCTTTTCGGTGCCGTAAAGAGGGCGGTGATGAAATATTCCGCGGATAAGAAAGCCTGGACCGCTACTGTAAAAAAGATCATGGACTATGATTTTTCCTGGAACACTTCGGCCAGGAAATATGTCGCGTTGTACAAAAAAGCGATCGAGAACCTTCGCACCAGGATGTACAAGTCAAGATTTTCTTAGAAAAAAGGGAAGGAGACCGTTCTATGTCCGGACATTCCAAATGGGCGACCATAAAAAGGGCCAAGGCAAAGACAGACGCAGCCAGGGGAAAGGTGTTCTCCAAATATGCGCGCGAAATCACAGTTGCCGCCAAGATAGGCGGAGGGGACCCAGCCGGCAACCCCAGGCTCAGGCTTGCTATCGAGAGAGCCCGCTCGTCCAACATGCCCAAGGACAATATCCAGCGTGCCGTTGAAAAAGGGGCCGGCGGAGGCGATTCTTCTTCAATTGAGGAACTGATGTACGAAGGCTACGGGCCGGCCGGCGCCGCCATCCTTGTGGAGGTGATGACCGACAACAAGAACAGGACCCTGGGCGAGATACAGAATATATTTTCCAAGAACGGCGGCAACATGGGCAAGGCCGGCTGCGTCTCATGGCAGTTCACAAAATTCGGGGTGATCACCGCCGAGAGGGGCAAGGCAGAAGCCGAACAGCTCATAATGGATGCGATAGAAGCCGGGGCGGAAGACGTTTCCGAAGACGGCGGTACCGTTGAGATCAGGACCAAGCCGGAAGAGCTTGAAGCCGTGCAGTCAAGGCTCAAGGAAAAGAAGCATGACTTTTCTTCAGCGGAACTTTCGCTATTGCCTAACGCTTCTATCGAAGTCTCAGGCGATGATGCCAGAAAGTTGCTGAAGCTGGTGGAAGCGCTGGAGGACCATGACGACGTTCAGAACGTCTACTCCAATTTTGATATCCCGGACGATGTGATGCAGGAGGAAAAATGAAGTTCACAGCCGATTTTCACGTGCATACCGTGGCGTCCGGCCACGCGTACAACACGATATATGAATATGCCCGGGAGGCAAGATCCAAGGGGCTTAAGTATATCGCAATGACCGACCACGGGCCCGCGATGGCCGGAGGCCCGCATCTGTACCACTTTCAGAACCTGCGCTGCCTTCCGGAAAAGATCAGCGGGATCAGGGTCTTTAAAGGGGTGGAGGCAAATATCATGGACGCCGACGGCCGGCTTGACCTGAGCGACAGCGATCTGTCCGCTCTTGATGTTGTAATAGCCTCTTTCCACCAGCACCTGGGCTACGATGGTTCCGACATCCGCCGCAATACCGAGGCTCTGATAAAAGTGATAAAGAACCCCTTTGTGAAGATACTGGGACATCCCGGGAACCCTCAGTTCTCCACCGACAAGGCGGCCGTTGTTGAAGAATGCAGGAAGAACGGCGTGTTCATCGAGATAAACAACAGTTCATTTTCCGGAGTGATAAGGCCCGGAAGCTACGAACATTGCGTTGAATTTGCCAGGCTTGTAAAGCAGGCGGGATGGAAAGTCGTGTTCGGCAGCGATTCTCACTGCCTGGACACCCTGGGGCGTTTTGACAACTGCATGCGGATCGCTAAAGAGGCAGGGCTTTCTCCTGATGATATCGTCAATACTTCAACTAAGATGGTTGAGGCGCTTATATTGAGAGTATGAAGGATGACGGATGAAGTAAAAGAGCTTTTTTTCTCTTCATGCGTCATTCTTCATCCTTCATCCCTTATATTGTATAATTAAGCTACAATGTCCCCAACCGGCAATATCATCGTAAAAGGCGCCCGCACACACAATCTCAAGAACATAGATGTGGAGATCCCGCGCAATAAGCTGGTAGTAATAACCGGCCTTTCCGGGTCGGGAAAATCCTCGCTTGCTTTTGACACGATCTATGCCGAAGGCCAGAGGCGCTATGTGGAGTCTCTTTCGGCTTACGCGAGGCAGTTCCTTGAGCAGATGCAAAAGCCCGACGTCGATTCGATCGACGGGCTTTCTCCCGCCATCTCAATCGAACAAAAATCCCCGGGAAGGAACCCCAGGTCCACCGTAGGGACCATCACCGAGATATACGATTATCTGAGGCTGCTTTTTGCCAATATAGGAGTTCCTTACTGCCACAACTGCGGGAAAAAGATCGAAAAGCAAAGCCCCACGCAGATCACCGACAGGATCATGGCATCGGAAAAGGGCAAAAAGATCCAGATACTTTCGCCCGTAGTCTCCGGCAGGAAAGGCCAGTACAGGGAGCTTTTTGAAAGGATACGCAAGGACGGTTTTATACGCGTGAGAGTTGACGGGAAAATATTCGATCTTTCGGAAGAGATAAATCCGGACAAAAAGAAAAAGCACTCGATAGAGATCGTCATCGACCGGATCAAGGTGTCGGACGAATCCCGCAAGCGTCTGTTTGAATCGGTTGAGACGGCGCTCAGGTTCGGAGGCGGACTGGTGTTCATCGATACGGGAGTCGGCGAGCCGCTCGTCTTCAGCGAGAAATTCGCCTGTCCGTCCTGCGGGACGAGCCTGGGGGAGATAACCCCGCGTATTTTTTCCTTTAACAGCCCTTTCGGCGCCTGCCCCAAGTGCACAGGGCTCGGGTCGTCCCTGGAGTTCGATCCGGAGCTCATTGTGCCCAATTATGGGATCTCGATAAACGAGGGCGCCATCGCGCCGCTAAAAAAACCATCGCCTTACTATGCACAGCAGATAAACGCGCTCGCCCGCAAGTACGGGTTCAGCCTTGACGAGCCCTTGGCCAAACTGTCAAAGGCCCAGCTTAAGGCCCTTTTATACGGCTCCGACGAATCCATGAAGTTCAGGTTCGAGTGGAAAAAAGGCTTTGGCGAGTATACGGATACCTATGAAGGCATAATCCCGATGCTCACGCGCCGTTACAAGACGACGGAGTCGGAGCACATCCGGTTCTATCTGCACAGGTTCATGTCCCCGGTGGTCTGCTCCGACTGCAAGGGCTTGCGCCTTCGCCCGGAAAGCCTGTCGGTAAAGGTCTCAGGCAGGAGCATAGCGGAAGTGTCCTGCCTGGATATCGGCGCGATGCATAAGTTCATATCCGGGCTGCAGCTCACAAAGAACGAGGAGACCATATCAAAGCAGATACTAAAGGAGATAAGGCTCCGTCTTAATTTTCTGTCGGACGTGGGGCTTGATTATCTTACACTCAGCAGGGAGACCTGGACGCTTTCCGGCGGCGAGGCGCAAAGGACGCGGCTTGCAACGCAGATAGGTTCCGGGCTGGTAGGCGTCCTGTATATACTTGACGAACCCAGCATCGGACTTCACCAGAAGGACAATGACCGCCTGATAAGCACGCTAAAAAACCTGAGGGACCTTGGCAATACGATAATAGTGGTCGAACATGACGAGGAGATAATGCGAAGCTCGGACCATATTATCGACATCGGCCCGGGCGCGGGGATCCACGGCGGCAAGATAACAGCCTCAGGCCCGCTGGGAGAAATACTCAAGAACAAGCATTCGGTCACTGCGGGCTATCTTTCGGGAGCCCTGGAGATAGAAGTTCCCCGGTCCAGAAGGAAGGGCAACGGAAGACATATCACTGTTGAAGGGGCTTGCCAGAACAACCTGAAGAATATCGATGTCAGGTTCCCTCTGGGGCTTGTCACCTGCGTTACCGGCGTGTCGGGTTCCGGCAAGAGCTCGCTTGTCAACGATGTGCTCTACAACAGCCTCGCAAAAAAGTTCTACGGGTCTCTGCAGAAGGCGGGCGGCCACAAAAAAATATCCGGCGACGAGAACATCGACAAGATAATAATCATCGACCAGTCAGCCATCGGCAGGACTCCCAGGTCCAACCCGGCCACCTATACGGGTGTTTTTGACCATATAAGGGACCTGTTCGCCATGACACAGGAGGCCAAGGTGCGGGGCTACCAGAAAGGCCGTTTTTCTTTCAACGTAAAAGGCGGCCGATGCGAGAACTGCGGCGGAGGCGGAATGGTCAAGATAGAAATGCATTTTCTTCCGGATGTCTATATCCCGTGCGACGTTTGCGGGGGCATGAGGTATAATAAAGAGACTCTCGAGGTCAGGTACAAGGGCAAGAATATTTTCGAGGTCCTTGATATGACCGTCGAGGAGGCTTTCGGCCTGTTCGAAAAGATACCCCAGATCAACCACAAGCTCCGGACCCTGGTCGATGTGGGCCTTGGCTACATACATTTGGGACAGGCCGCGACGACGCTGTCCGGGGGAGAGGCGCAGAGGGTCAAGCTGGCTACCGAGCTTTCCCACAGGAGTACAGGGAGAACCCTCTATATCCTGGACGAGCCGACCACAGGGCTCCATTTTGACGATGTTAAGAAGCTTTTACAGGTGCTCGGCAGGCTTGCGGATGCCGGCAACAGTGTAGTTGTGATAGAGCATAATCTTGATGTGATCAAGACCGCTGACCACCTGATAGACCTCGGGCCCGAAGGAGGCGGCAAAGGCGGGTATATAATAGGAGAGGGGACCCCGGAACAACTGGCCTCAGTAAAAGGGTCCCATACAGGCAGATACTTGAAAAGGATGCTCAAATGACAGAAGAAAGGCTTCCGCCGCAAAATATCCCGGCCGAACAATCCGTCATAGGGGCCATGCTCCTGGACAAGAACGCCATTATGCAGGCGGTTGAGATACTGTCTCCCGACAGCTTTTACAGGGAAGCCCACCGCAGCATCTACGAGGCTGTGCTTTCCCTGTCGGACCGCAACGAACCGGTGGACCTGATCACCGTAACGGAAGAGCTCCGCAAGACCGGCAGGCTTGAGGCGATCGGCGGGAGCGTGTATATTTCCGACCTTTTGGGCAGCGTCCCTACAGCGGCCAATGTCGGCTACTACGCGCGCCTGGTAGAGGAAAAAGCCGTCCTTCGCAGGCTCATCGAAGCCGGTACCGGCATAATCAACGATTGTTTCGACGCGAAGAACAAAGTTGATTTTGTGCTGGACAACGCCGAAAAGACCATCCTTGAGATCGCCATGAAAAAAGCCAGGCAGGGCTTTTTTAAGATCGACGGCATTTTAAAAGATGTGCTCGATATCATGGATAAGCTCTACGGAAAGAAAGAGGCCATCACCGGGATCCCTTCCGGTTATCCCGACCTGGACAAGCTTACTGCGGGATTCCAGAATTCCGATCTTGTGGTACTGGCTGCAAGGCCGTCAGTCGGAAAGACAGCGCTTGCTCTCAATTTTGCCCAGAACGTTGCCATCAAGTTCAAAGTCCCTGTCGCCGTATTCAGCCTTGAGATGTCAAAAGAGATGCTTGCCCAGAGGCTTTTGTGCGCGGAAGCCGAAGTGGACAGCCAGAAGATCAAGACAGCCAGCCTGTCCGACGGCGGTTGGAAAAGGCTGATGAAGGCTATCGAGAGGCTGTCCCAGGCGCCGATATTCATCGATGATTCGCCCCTGCTCACTGCCATGGAGATGAGGGCAAAAGCAAGAAGGTTGAAAAAAGAACACGGCATAGGGATGATAGTGGTTGACTATCTGCAGCTCATGCAGGGAAGGCAGAACATCGATAACAGGGTGCAGGAAATATCCGAGATCGCGCGTTCGCTCAAGACGCTTGCCAGGGAGATAGATGTTCCTGTCATCGCGCTGTCGCAGCTTTCGCGCGCCATCGAACAGCGTCAGGACCGGATCCCGCGGCTTTCGGACCTGAGGGAGTCCGGAGAGATAGAACAGACCGCTGACATGGTGTTCTTTATTCACAGGGACGATTATTACAATCCGACCAGCGACAAAGGCAATGTGGCCCAGCTGATAATCGCCAAGCACAGGAACGGCCCGACCGGCCAGATAGACCTTGTGTTCAGGAAGGAATTCACCAAATTTGAGAGCAAGACCTCTTATGAAGTCTCGGCTTAGTTTTGCCGCTGCGGCCTTTTTTATCCTCACTGCTGCGGCACTGGCCTCTCCGAAAGGCGTGATCATCAGGGCTGATTCCGTATCCTACACCAAAGACAGGGGAGTGATAGTGGCTTCCGGCAGCGTTGAGGCTGTCTACGGAGGTTCTGTGGTAGAGGCCGACAGGATAGTCTTTTTTACCGAGGAATCCAAGGTCCTTGCAGACGGGGATTTTTCCCTTTCCAGGGACAAAGCGCGCCTGTCCGGCAGCCGTCTTGTCTACTATTTCAGGGATGAAAAAGGCTCCGCGTCGGATGTGAACATCAGCCTCGGATCAACCTGGATCAGGGGGAGCTCCGTGGACATGGACAGGGAGCAGTTCCGCATATCGGACGCGGAATTTTCATCATGCAGCCTCGACAGTCCGCATTATCGGATGTCGGCGTCCAACATGACATATTACAGCAAATCAGGATGGATAGTGCAGAACTGGGGACTTTTCTGGCTAGGGGATGTGCCTGTTTTTCCGGTCCCAACATATGTATATGATACCGGCCTTATAGGCGGGTTTTACAAAAAGAAGAACCCCGTGCCCCTGCCAGAAATTGGGTCCAACAGCGTGGACGGATTTTACATCAACGAAAAGTTCATCTGGCGCCTTACCAGCTTCAGCTACGGCATGCTGGGGCTCAACTACGGTTCAAAGATCGGTCTCGGCGCGGGGTTTGAGGGCAATTATGTGATAAATGATTCTAACGAAGGCGGCATCCGCCTGGGCACCTACGGGTCCGAAGGCTCATTCTGGGGCGCGTCGCATACCTACTATTTCGGCGATCCGGTGCCCTCTGAAAGGCTGCGCCCGCTTCTTTACCAGGTCCTTGAGATCCCCCCGCGCAAAAAATACGATATCACCCTGGACCTGTCTTACCGCGAAAGGATCAACTATGAGAGGGTCACTTTTATGCCCATGGTCACTCTCCGTTATATAGACGTGCCTTTCTCGTTCCTTGATTTCAATCCCAGGCTGGAACTCTCATCGGGCAGCGTTTCGGAAGAAAGTTCGGGCGTGAGCCTCCTCAAGACGAACTTAAAGACCTCTTTCGATTATGTTCATCCCCTGACGGAAAAAGCCTCTTTGAGGACGGGCCTTGACACTTCATATACGGGATACGGATCTTCTTCCAGCTGGTTCAGCCTGCTCGGGCGTGTGGATATTTCAAACAGTTTTTCCGATATTTTCGAAGCTGGGGCGGGCTATTCGCACTATTTCATAAATGAGGGCGCAAGCCCGTTCAACTATGAGAACTACCGATATTTCCCTTTTGACGAGCTCAGGTCTTTTGTTAAGTTCAATGCTTTCGGTTCTTCCTTCGGCGTGGCTCTGTCCTATAATACTCCGCTTTTAACGGTCAGGGATATAGACTATAATGCAACTGTAGGGCTGCATTGCTTTGACGCCACGATCACCTGGAGAGCGGCCCGCAGCGAGCTTGCGCTGTCTCTGAATCTCGCGGCCGATTAGAAAGGAACAATTTTGATGAATAAGGGGCTCTTTATAACTCTGGAGGGGACCGAAGGC